>JADMIO010980168.1_pt1 | contig 117291 bp, 97 predicted proteins | sample 8958161 | NCBI WGS metagenome assembly JADMIO01 (sample SAMN16585339, study PRJNA669376) | soil metagenome | isolation source: Crop rotation soil | place: USA: Cullars Rotation, Alabama | collected 2011
ATGTGCTCTTCTTATCTCCTTTTGTAGTGATCTTATTTCATTATGGTGAAAGTTGGAACCTCTTACGTGCCGATCAGATTAAAACGAAAGGCCCAGTCTTTCGACTGAGCCTTTCGTTTTATTTGACCATGTTGGTATGATTTAAATTAATACGACTCACTATAGGGTCAGTGCGGCCGCGACTTCAAGTCACGTGAATTCCAAGCTTCGGATCCCACTGTGCTGGAAAGTGCTTCCTCGAAGCATGTGTGATGTTGTATGCAGCAAGAATCCAGCTGAGTTAAGCCCTTACGAAGCTGTGCTACGCAGTTTCCGATACTTCGATCGAGTCAATGCCGAAGAACTCGCCGCTTCGCGATCTTGCCTCGAGATAGCCGTGCAGAAAGCTCCGACTAATGCGGATGCCTGGGCCATGCTGGCGTTGTTATTCGTTCAGGACTACGGACAAGGATTCAACCTCCATCCGGATTCACTGAACTCAGGGACAATGGCAGCTCAACGCGCAGTGGAGGCGGGGCCGTCAAATCACCTGGCTTATTTCAGTCTGGCCCAGGCTCACTTCTTTCAAAAGGATTTTCAGAGTTTTCGTAACGCAGCCGAACGAGCAGTCGCGCTTAATCCTCTGGACGCAAACTCGCTCGCTTTCATGGGTGAGTTACTCACCTACGTAGGCGATTGGGAACGTGGTCTAGCACTCGCCTCGCGCGCCAAACAAATCAATCCTAATCATCCAGGTTGGTTTTGGTATGCCGACTTCTTTCATGCGTATCGACAAGGCGATTACCGCGGCGCACTTGCCTTTATTCTCAAAGCGAATTTGCCAGGCCACTGGGGCATGCACGCGGGTATTGCTGCGTCCGCTGGGCAGCTCGGAGACCATGCTGCCGCCGCTAAAGCTATTCGCGATTTATTAAAACTACGACCGGACTACTGCACTACAATTCGTAGCACTCTCGACAAGTGGTTTGATCCTGAGTTGTGCGATCAGTTAATTGACGGTTTGCGAAAGGCCGGGTTGGAGATTGCGGATGAAGTAAATGAGCCAACTGACACCCGTCTGGATGCTTCGACCGCTTTGTGACTCTTTGCCGAACGCGAGGGCGGCCGCGCAAATAGACACTTCTGTTGGTGAAGTCTACGCCGCACTGGCACATATTAAGTGGAAGGAACGCGATTGGGCAGGAGCCGAAAGTGATTACAAACGCAGCATCGAGCTGACTCCGAACAATCCAATAGCGCATTTTTATTACGCAGTTTATTTGGCGAGCTTCCCCTGGCACGACTAGGCGGTGAAAGAGATCAATCGGGCGCAGGAGCTGGACCCACTCTCACTCCCAGTTAAAGTTTGCGCCGACATTGATCCCGATAAGAAAACAATCCCTAATAAGGCAAGTATTTTTCTCATCGGTTTTCAACCCCTGCTAACGAGGAGATCTCTAACGTCCGAATTAACGCGGCGCGGAAGCGCAGCGTAACAGCATAGCTAGCGCATGAAAGCAACACCGGCATCAATATACTTGACGCATCGGCTTTTGCTCCGGAGGAGCAACATGTTTATAGCTTTCAGTATCGCTTACGCTCCCGCTCCGTAGGAGCGGAATGTGCAAAGATACATGAACATTTCGCTCCTACCGGAGCGAAGATCACAAGCGGAGATCACAGCTATAAACATGTTGCTCCTCCGGAGCAATGCCGATGCGTCAAGTATATTGATGCCGCAACACCGTTCGCGCTCGCGTTGAATGAGTTTCGGCCGCTCTGAATCAGTTGACACGGTACTTGGCGTCCATCAATAGTCCGCCAATGTAAACCATGCTCCAGCTCGCGCGACTGCCCCTCACCAGAAAGTGGGCCTCTGTGTTCTCGTTAATCGCGTACACGTTCTCCGCTTGTCTTAGCAGTGCGCCTTCAATCTGCTTGCCCGGAATTCGAAAATGCAGCTTTTCATTGCGCCCGAAAATCTCCACCGGGCCTTCGTCCGAGTCGTATTTTCCGCTGAGCGCCGCGAGTTCTGCGCTCGGCACCGGCAGATCGAGCAGGGTATTCTTCTTCCTCAGTCCAAGCGCGGACCGCGCAATCTCTGCGGCCATTACTCCAGGCGGAGGCGATCCGGGATCTCCCAAATTCATCAGTATCACAATCGTGAGATGGTCATCCGGAAACGACTCCAAGACATTCCGGAACCCGCCCCCGCTTCCCGTATGCCCAAACAGCCGGTGGCCGTCGAGCGATCCCAAACGCGTGCCGAATCCGTAGTCTATCCTCATGCCATCAGGCAGCGTGGTGGGTTCGCGCATTAGTGACAGTGATGATTGAGTCAGTATGCGCCCCGAATCCAGGGCGGCCTCCCACTTTAAAAGATCAGTGGCCGTCGCGCAGACTGCACCAGCCGCGAAAGGCAGTTTCCAACTCACGAATACTGCGTTGACCAGCGTGTGGCCATCCATCTCATACCCTGACGCCAGATGTGGCACGACCATGCGCGCATCGCATAGTGAAGCCGAAGTCATGCCCAGCGGTTTGAAGATGTGCTCGCCCACGTATGCGCCGTAATCCTGATTCGTCACTCGTTCCACCACCATGCCCGCAAGGTAGAAGGCGGAGTTGTCGTAGCGCCAACGAGTACCAGGCTCGAAATCGAATCCGTTGTCTTTAATCAGCGCGAGTACCTGTTCGTGCGTTAGTTCGAGCCGCTCGTTGGTGGCCGCGTCGGGCAGTGAGGTGAAACTGTGAATGCCAGAAGTATGATTGAGGAGTTGGCGCACGGTGACATGATGTCCGAGCGTTGCCGCCTCCGGCACATACTTCGTTACGTCGTCGTCGAGCCGCAGCCTGCCTTGGTCAACCAGTTGAAGGACCACCCCAGCTAAGATGTTCTTGGAGATCGAGGCGATGTGGAAGACCGTCTCGGGTGTCACCGGAACTGAATGCTCAAGATTAGCCACGCCGTAGCCGCGTGCGATCACCACCTGCCCATCGCGCGCCACAGCGATTGATATCCCGGCCACGGGACGCGAGAGCATTTGCTTCGCAATCGTATCGATGCGGTTCCCAAGCTCTTCGGTGGTGATTGTTTGTGCGAGCGCTGTTCCACCGCAGAGACAGAAAACGGTTGCGAGAAGCACTTTTCTCATCGCGCTACTCCAGACTCTTGGACTTATTCGTTTCATCCGTCGAACGATTGAGTTGACGCGGGCCGCGCGTAGCGCCATTTTACAAAAGCTTCTTGAGAAAGACGCGATCGCGGCACGATTTATTGGGCACGGACCAGCGTCAGTCACCCCGTCGCCATACAAGATCATGGAAAGAATTTGCGTATGTAGTGCCGTTCGAAACTGCATGTACATGATAGTGTGATCTGATCGTTTTCGGGTAGATAAAGCAGGTCTTGCGTCCGACGGCTTTGCACAAAAAGTCAGATACCACCTGCTTTAGCAGCGTGGAGATTCAAATTTGCGCTAGAGTGCGCCCTGAACCTTATGAGGTGATACCACCTGCTTTAGCAGCGTGGAGATTCAAATTTGCGCTAGAGTGCGCCCTGAACCTTATGAGGTGATACCACCTGCTTCAGCAGCGTGGAGTTTCAACTTCTCGCTAAAACCGCGGTAAGAAGCTGCTCAGTAGCGGAAAATTGAAACTCCACGCTGCTGAAGCAGGTGGTATCTAACCGTCACTCCAAAGCTGCCACCTAGCGCGAAGCTGAGACTCCACGCTGCTAAAGCAGGTGGTATCTGACTTTTTGTGCAAAGCCGCGTCCGCCAAACTATTCGTCCAGTTCCTCGTAACCACGAGTTAGCGTGGTCGTGCCGACAACGAGTGTTGGATGATTCGCTGGATTTAAGTCAAAAGGGTATGCGATGTAGTTTACGAGAGAGTTTCTTGGAGTCGCGGCTGAAGTATGAAGGCTCATACCCCACGCGAAACCCTGTTTGCGGCGTCTTTACGATCTACTTTCTACGATTTACTCTAACCAGCCAATGATGTTACTTTCTCGCCCCGCGAAAATCTCCGCGAAAACTTTAGCGTGTTTAGCATTCGTATTTGCCGTCATCGTCACACCGGCATTTACACATCGCGTTCTTCCTACACTCTCTCGCTCCGCAAGCGCTCAGGCTGATTCGCCCCTGAGCGGTGATTACGACTATTACGTCATGCTCGGTACGGCGCCGAACGGAGGCTTTGAAGCGCGCCGCCGGATGGGCTTTGCTCACTTTGACGGTCCGTCTGCAAATGGCGCGTGGTTCAAGCGTCGCAGCGGCGCCCCTCTTTATACGATCACAAAAGTGACGGTAGCGGGCGCGCAAATCACCTCGCAGATCACTTTGACACTCGAGAATGGCAGCGAGATTGTTGGCGCAATGAAAGGCGATGACATTGAAGGTCGCATCTATCGCGAAGGCAAGCCGATCGATCGTATTTGGCTCGTGAAAAGAACAGACCCAATCACCTGGGAGTCGAACTACGCGCTGTGGCCGGGCGACTCCTCGCGTCCTACGTTTCAAGTTACTGTCGACACGTCCGTCCCGATGAAGGCGCGCGATGGCACCACGCTGATGAACTACGTGGCGCGACCGATAGACCCTGGGGGCGCCGGGCCGTTCGGCGTCGTGCTCGAACGCACGCCCTACCTGCGCTTCGACAAGGCGAACGGCGAGTTCTGGGCTTCACGCGGTTTCATCTACGTGAAGCAGGACGCGCGTGGCCGCGGAGGGTCGGGCGGTGTCCTCGACATGAATTCTATGCAGGACCAGGACGGGTATGACGCGGTCGAATGGGCCGCGAAGCTGCCGGGCAGCAACGGAAAAGTTGGGATGATTGGCGGCTCGGATCCCGGACTCTTAGCGTGGTACGCGGCGATCGCGGCGCCGCCTCATCTTGTTACGATCGCGCCGACTGTCGCGACTGCTGATCCGCTGCGCATCGTGCCGTACATCGACATGGTTTTCTCTCCTACCGTCGTGCCGTGGCTCTGCCTCACGGCGTTGAAGGACAAGAATTCGGAGATGAGCAATGTCAACGAGGTCGAGGCGTTCGCTCACCTCCCGGTCATCGATGCGGCAGAATTGGCCGGTTGCCCGCGCCCGCAGTACTGGAACGATTGGTTTGATCACCAGAAGGACGATGCTTACTGGCACGCGCGCAGCATCGAACGGCGACTCGACCGCGTGAAAGTGCCGGTGCTCGGCATCTCAGGGTGGCACGACGATGCGAGAGGAACAATCCGGAATTATACGGTCATGAGTCGTTTGTCCGGCGCGCCGCCGTACCACGTTGTGATGGATGCGGGCGCGCACAAGGGAATCGATTATGTGAATGGCTACTTCGGACCGCAGGCACGAGTTGATCGTCGAGAACTCCAGCTAAAATGGCTGGACCACTACTTGAAGGGCATCGACAACGGCGTCGATGTGCAGGCGCCTATCGACATCTTCGTCATCGGCGACAACACGTGGCGGAAAGAACGTGAGTGGCCACTCGCGCGAACGGTATGGACCAATTTCTACTTGCGCCAGAATGGCAGGCTCGAGACGACAGCGCCCGGCAGCGAACCAGCGGACGATTACACATACGATCCCGGCAATCCCACTCCGTTTCTCGTGGACGCGCGCGAACTCGAGTTGAGTCTGAACGAAGACTATCGAACGGTGGACAGCGAGCGGAAGGATCTCGTGATCTACACGACGGCGCCGCTTGACAAGGACATTGAGATTACTGGACCAATGACTGCGACACTGTGGGCGGTTACTGAGGGTAAGGACACTGACTGGAATGTCATGCTACAGCACGTCTACCCGGACGGCCGGGCTGAGCGAATTCAGGATGGTGTCATGAGAGCGCGTTTCCGCGACGGCTTTGATCGCCCCTCGCTCCTCAAGCCCGGCAAGGCTTACAAGTACGACATCGATCTGTGGTTCACCTCGCGCGTGATTCCAGCAGGACATCGTCTGCGCGTCACCGTCGCCTCCGCCGCGTTCCCGAAATACGACCGCAATCTAAACACCGGCGGCGATAACGAACGCGACACCCGCTACGTCGTGGTCCATCAGCGGATTCTGCATGACAAAGCACATCCGTCGTTCGTGCGGCTTCCGATTATTCCGCGTTGAGCCTCCGTGGGTGCACGCGCGTCCGTCCTCGACCACTCCGTCGAACAGAAGCCCGTTGATTTAATACAGGGCAGCTCTTCTGTCGGAGCGCGCCCGATGTAGAACAAACATCGGGACTCCGTTCACCGCGGTTCTATTCGACGGGGGCGGCCGAGGACGGACGCGCTCCGACAGAAGAGCTTAAGTGTATGAATCGATCTCTCTTCTGATCGAACGTGACTTTCGACAGGACTCTCACCGAACTACCAACGAGATCCAAAATCCAGTGATCGCAAAGAAGACGCTCGGGTGAGTCAAATCGATTGGTGACAAACGAAAACTTTTTCGCTACGTTTTCTGATAATCAAAAAAAGAAGCGGGCCGACTTGTGCTGATGACACAAAGCCGACCCTAGATCCTAAACCTTCCAGTGAAAGGAAAAGGACCATGGCAAATCATGGTAGCGCACTCCTGCGTAAACAAAAATCTCGGACTGTGGACGCCAATCTAAAACGCCGCGCACAAAAACTCGCAACCGACAGCCGAGTCGATCCCAGAACCCGTTCATTGATTCGTTATGGATTGCAGATCAAAGACCAACACCTTGAGCAAATAGTGAATCGGGTCGAGGCCGGCGAAATGAGGATCGACCACATTTGGGTTGAGTCTTAACGAAGACTATCGAACAGTGGACAGCGAGCGGAAAGATCTCGTGACCTACACGACGGCGCCGCTCGACAAGGACACTGAGATCACTGGTCCAATGACTGCGACGCTGTGGGCGGTTACTGAGGGTAAGGACACTGACTGGAATGTCATGCTACAGCGCGTCTATCCGGATGGGGGGGCAGAACGAATTCAGGACGGTGTGATGAGAGCGCGTTTCCGCGACGGCTTTGATCGCCCTTCGCTCCTCAACCCCGGCAAGGCTTACAAGTACGACATCGATCTGTGGTTCACCTCCCGAGTGATCCCGGCGGGACATCGTCTACGCGTCACCGTCGCCTCCGCTGCGTTCCCGAAATACGATCGCAATCTCAACACCGGCGGTGATAACGAACGCGACACCCGCTACATCGTAGTAAGGCAGCGGATTCTGCATGACTTGGCGCATCCATCGTTCGTACGGCTCCCGATCATTCCGCGTTGACAGCTTCTTTCTTATTCACGGTTGACGATTCACGTTCCTTGTTTCCTACTGCATTCTGCCGACTCCCTCTCCGTTGACTGCCCGTATAGCCTCAATATACGCTAGATCGGTGATCAAGAGTTTCCGGCACAAAGGACTTGAGCAGTTCTTTCTCTCAGGATCGAAGGCAGGAATACAGCCGAAGCATTCGGAGAAGCTACGCGTCCAGCTTTTCGCTCTTAATAACGCGCGGCGACCAACTGATATGAATGCCCCTGCGTGGCGCTTGCATCGTTTATCCGGTGACCTAGCTAATCATTGGTCGATAGACGTGAGTGGCAATTGGCGGGTGACGTTCACCTTTCAGGACCAGGACGCGATCCTGGTTGATTATCAGGATTATCATTAAGGAAATAGTAATGACGATGTTCAATCCACCACACCCCGGAGTCGTGCTGAGGGAATATCTTGGCGACATTTCGGTAACGATTGCGGCGAGTCATCTTGGTATTACGCGGGCAGCGCTTTCGCGCATACTGAACGGCAGCGCCGGAATCTCAGCTGACATGGCGTTGCGCCTTGCCGACGCTCTCGGTACAAGTGCGGAACTATGGGCTGGAATGCAGGCCCAGTACGATCTGTCGCAGGCATCAAAGAAGCGTCGCCGCAAACTCCCACGTCTGAAAGTTGCGTAAGGCTCGGTTACCCTGTTCTTTCTCCGCCATGAGTGCGAACAATCCAATTTCAGTGCTGGCCCATTTGAGGGTGAGCGCATCTTGCTTGACGAACCCATTGAACTGGAGCGCAACGCACGCCTCGTCATGACTGTGTTACCCGCACCGATCCTGCGCATGATTCTTGGGAGGCGCTGTCGAGCGCGCAACTGAACGCTGCCTACAATGGCGACGGCGACCATTATCCGCTCGAATCAATAAAGGAACATAACCCCAACTATGAAGGAAGCTGACGTAGTCCTCACTCCCATTCCCCAAGCTGACGGAGTTATCTTGATACTGACAGCGTTGGAATAAAGACCTTCATAGTTCATTCCTCCGATAATGTGGGCAGAGCCGAACAAGCATCTATCGTTCGGGGAGGGGATACATTTTTCTTTAGGAGCGCCGACATCTCAAGGCAAGCGCTTTGCTCTATCTGATTCTCACCCCAACTCTTCATCCTCGAGCAGCCCCCGCGTTATCGACGCCTCCGCATCTTTCGCTAGTTCTTCATAAAACTTGTGTGCAGGTGAACCAACCATCAGAGTAGCAGCAGCAGCTCGCGACTGGTCGCACACTGCAACATCCTCCGGTGACGGTTGACCGATCGAACGTGAATGCACCCCCGAATTAGCAGAATTGCTCAGATAAGTACAAACATGGGTGTAGCATTCGTCGCTCACGTTTTTGCTTTGATCAAGTAGGTGCTCGATGTAATCGACGTTTGTAAAAACGAAATTCGACGGTGCTTCAGATAACAGCCTGCCGACACCTTTTATCTTTCCTTCGTCTCCCGAATCGATCCACTCCTTCAGCACCTCGAGAGAGACCGGTCCAAACCCAGATGAAATATCAGCAAAGAGCTTCGGTAACCAAAAGATTACTGACCCAGTGGTCTTTATCGAGTATTTCCGAACCCGGAGAAGTTCCGGATGGTTCTCCGTTTCAGCAACCGCGGCGAGATCGGGAAGTCCCTCGAACGGCAGAGGTCGATAGTCTCGCGAGTAACCAATTTCGTCATAACGATCAATGCGTCTCAGAATCAATCTGACAATTGCTGCCGGAAGTCGCTTCGCTGCGTATGTGAAGAATCGACCGATGTTGTATTCGCCAATCTCATCCGTCGATTCAAGCTTAGCGGCTAACTTTTGAAGATCGTCATCAGTCAAAGCATCTGCTGGAATTCCCCATTGCCTATCGAAGGACTCACACATCGCATCCGCTAGATGACGCGAATCGCCGATGTCGACCGCGACAAGTTGATCGATTGCCCAACGCTGACGCGTCTGGCCCATCCCGGCGAGCGCACGAATTGCATGGTGTCGAACTGTTTCATCAGGATGAACGAGAAGCTGTTCCACGATGGCGAACTCTTCATCACTCAAATTGTTCTCACGACCCCAATGGACATACCCGGCTCCTATCGATCGACAAAGCACCACTTGGTCCTTTTCAATCGCTGATTGCATGATTTTGATGGAATCGTCTCGATCTGCGATTCGCACTCCATGAAGCAGATTGGCGAAATGATATGAAAGTCGACTATCTGGAACGGCAAGAAGTTCGTGGCACAGACCGGCGGCATACAAAGGTTCGGTCTCCGATAATACGGCGAGCAGCATCCACGGATCATATTCAATGCCACTCGTGCCAATTGCGTCCAACTGTTGCGTCAGCGACTTAAAACCGGTATTCGGATCGGCGTAGCGCTTGGTGAATTCGAGAGTAGCTACTCGGCGAACCTCGCGACTTTCGCGTTGACGCTTTTCCCAATCAGATCCATCTCCGTCGAATAGCGTCTCTTTGTCATAACTATCGATAAGAAACTTGGTCAGATCCAACTCGAATGACTTCGGGATGAAATTGATCAAATCCTGCGCAGCTTGTTTGACTGAGGCAGGTGACCCAAGTCGCGCTGTCCAACGTACCGCGTCGATCACCTTCAATTGAATCAGTGGATCGTGTGTTCCGTTTATGACTGCGCGCAAACGATTGACGATGTCAAGTTGATCGGGAGCCCACTTTTCTTTGTCTTCTGCTGTGATTGTCATTCCCAGGTAACCTATCGGTTCATACAGCGCTGATCCCAGACTTCTAACTCCCTTCAGCGCAATCTTGCGATCGGTTGACTTGGCACACTCTGAGATGAGACCCAACGCACCGTTCCGAACTTGTTGAGTGTTCTCCCGACTCACGTGAAAGGGAGTCAGCTTTATTGCCACACCATCACTGCGATCTGAGTGTCCGGTCTTTACTAATAGTGGATCCAACACAGCTAGTGGTGAATGAAGGTGATCATGTACTCGTGGATCCTTCAACCAGCGTTCGACAGCCCTTACAACTTCGTTACTGATCGAAATCGGCTTACCAAAGTCGTATTCTGCTATGTCTGAAAGAATCCGCATTCCGTGATCGGGATGTGAATTTAAACGACGATCATCGTCCTGCCCCAACAGCCAAAGCAGATCGCAGCAGCGGGGCAAATACTCAAGTGCGTAGCTGATTGCTTTCAGAAGCCGAGGCAGCTTGGCAAGCACGTTGTTATGAGAGAAAGAATATCGTCCCATCAGATTCCCGTCTTCGGGCACGGCTGATGGATTGGTCATGGCATATTCAACCAACTGTAAAGTCCGCTTGGGTTGGTAATATGCAACTTCACTTAAGTTATCCAGGATTGTTAATCGACGGGAGTGATTTGCATCGCGGAATGCTTCGCGAATTGATTGCCAAACTTCATCCAGGAGATCAGAGTCTTTACCGTCACTTTCGCTGATACGCCAGTCGAGCTCCGCCAGGTTCCGAAGCACCTGCGACGGGCAAATCGCGCGGAAGTGCTCAAATATTTTCCACGCGTAGCCAGTCTTCATCCCTTGTTCGGTTTGACAGGCTCGGTGAAGAATATGATCAGCTAGCACATCAGGTACAATGCGAAGCGTGTTTCCCCGCCTAACGAGAATCGCCGCTTCTTCGAGGATCCCGAGGTATTCGATCAGAGTTGTCACATCGATGGCGAGAAACTCAGCTGCAGAGTCGAGAAGGTCTCTGTTAGCAATGCTGAAGGGTGATATTGCGCTAATCAGTCTGAGTAATTTTTCGCCTGCTATCCGGTCAATGCGATCTCCTACTTGACCGATCACCTCATCGAAAAACTTGGTTAGGACTACGTCCCTGAACTCTGCATGACGTTCTAGCAGTCGTGGATCAATCGATTGCTCGGCTAAAAGGCGTCCGGCAACAACCGTAACGAGAGGACAGTCGCCGGTAAGAGCAGTTAGGTCGTCTGAGAGATGAGCAAACTTGGTCGTTAGTGACTGTTCCGCTAACTGCTTCGTTTCGTCCCGGCTGAGATCCTTTAGTTCATCGATGTAGGTAAGTTCTCTTGAATCGAAGCCGCTCTGGATCAGTAGTGCGCGAAGTCTTTCGACAGCATGCGGACGACAGGCAAGAATGAGTTTGAGCGTTGGTTCTTTGCGACGGGCGAGGGAAATGATTGTTTTGATTTCATCGCATTTGTGAGCATCGTCGATAATGGCAGCACACTCGGCCGCAGGCAGACCATCGACAATCGCTCCTAACGGCGCGCCTTCAACGAGAAACCTTACCTGTTTACCATCGCGATCAAGAGAGCTGCCAAACTCCTGGAGTACTTTGCTCTTGCCAATGCCACCTCTTCCGGCAAAGATCGCAACCCGCTGAGTATCGGAGGCTACAAACCGTTCAAGTTGGTCGAGAGTAGTGGTGCGGCCGATTAACTGGCCGGTGTGATTGAAAAGGTGATTGGCGTTTAATAAAGGCCGGAAGAAGTCTGCCGTTGGAAGAAAAGGAGTGAGTTCACTGAGACCTAAGAATTCTTTTCTCCACGCAGAACCGAAGTGTGTTTCGATCAAATGGCGTGCAGCTTCCGTATCAAGATCACGTACTTTGCGAGAGATATCCCTGATGTCCCAAACGTCCCAGTGTGGATGCTTGGCGATTACATCCCGGACATCTCGAGTCGCTTCACAACTGAGCATTAAAACGTAACGATCCGCCTCAAAGGTCGTTTCCGCAATCAACTTTTCCGTCTGTGCCTTGGTAAATTTCTTTACGCGCCGGCATTGAAAACTTGAGCGAGTTTCATCAAGCAGATCCGCGAACAGGTCGATGCCGTCTTGTTTATCGCCGACCTTTCCGTAATGGTGGCACTCTTCGATGCCGTGATGCTTACAAACAAAGTCTGCCGAGAATGATTGAAACTGATCCCACGAGAAATTTGGATCATTCAGCGGTAAGAGCTCGGGTCGAGTGGCGACTGCTAATAGAGTTTTCGACATAAAATTACACCTCTTTGAACTCGTCTTGGTTTCTTCACTCGTTAAAGAAACAGACGAATCAGCACAAGAATTTCGTGATTGTATTTCGGGAGTAATGAGGGGTAACGACTTGCTGTTTTTAGTCGCGGTCCTTGGGTTTTGGACGTCAACGCCCTACTTATTCGACCGGAAATACACGAAACGCATTATAGAAGCGCGATGTTGATCGATCAATCACCGCAGCGGACACTGGATGATTTCGCACAGGGGGGCGCATTCGTCGATGTTGATGCTCGTGCCGTCCAAAGACTGAAACACAGTACCATAAACGGATCGGTCTGCGAGCAGGAGCAGCACAGGGCTGGAAGACAGCGGGAAGGCAATTTCTATCCCGGGTGATTCGATTCCGGCGCTAATCAGCTGCTTTTGAATGGCGTATGCATCGGTATGAATCTTCCTTTGGTTCACCTTCTGGTAAATCGTTAATGGTAAATCGTCAATGGAAGAACATTCCCGGTTGGCACCGGACCTACTTCCTGCCGAAGCCCCGAGACAAACGCGATAAAATCGCGTTCTCAAATCCTCACATTCGTGATCCTTCCGCTTCGCGATATCATCACTGCGTCCGAGACCCAAAATCGTGATCAAAGCTTCTCAAAACGCTGCGCAAAGTGAATTCACGTTTGTAATATATCGCTCATGAGTAAACAGCCGGTTACACGAAGACAGTTTTTGGGAAGCGGGATTGCCGCGGCGGGGGCGATTTCGATTGGCGGCGCGTTACCCGCAAACTCACGAGAGTGGGAAGAGTATGCCGCGCGCTTTGACCGATCGATCAGGGATGGATTGCCAACTGGTCCACTGCGACCGGACGACGAGACTGCGTGGAAGGCGGTCGCGAAAAATTACTCGGTCACAAACAAAATAACCAATCTTGAAAACGGCTACTGGGGAATCATGGCTAATCCGGTGCTCGCTGAATACCAGCGGCTCACGGAGTTCATCAATAAGGAGAATACATCCTTTGCCCGACCCCGGTGGTCCGAAACGTATCGCGGTGTGAGAGACACGGTGGCGGGCTTTCTAAATGTTAGCCCGAACGAAATTGCCTTAACGCGAGGTGCGACCGAGGCGCTCCAGGCACTGATTGGCGGGTACAACAAACTCAAGCCGGGCGACACAGTTCTTTACGCGGACCTGGATTACTCGGAGATGAAGAACGCGATGCGCTGGCTAGAAGTGCGCCGAGGCGTCAAGGCAGTGAAGCTGACATTTCCTGAACCAACGATTGATCGGACGCTTCAGGAAGCAGACATCCTTGGTTTTTACGGAAAGGCTCTGACGGCCAATCCGGGAACAAATCTGCTGCTGTTGACGCACCTCAACAACTGGACTGGTTTGATCATTCCGGTTGCCAGGATTGCGAAGATGGCAAGAGATCGCGGCGTGGACGTGATTCTCGACGCGGCCCATTCGGTTGGCCAGGTTGAGCTCAACCTAAAGGGACTTGGCTGCGATTTCATCGGCGTCAATCTACACAAATGGGTGGGCGCACCAATCGGTTGCGGCGTCATCTATATCAAGAAGGACCGGATCGATGCGATCGATCCATACATGGGAAAGCCGAGCGATACTGCGGACATTGACGGACGCATCGATACCGGAACACTAAATTTTGCGGCGCACATGACCATCCCGGCCGCCATCGCTTTCCACAACAAAATCGGAACCGCAGCCAAAGAGGCGCGGCTTCGATACCTCCGAAACCTTTGGGTCGCACCGGCGCGACAAATGAAAGGGCTCATCGTTCTCACGCCGGACGATCCGAAGATGGTGGCGGCGCTAACCTCATTCCGTCTTGATGGCGTGACTTCAACCATTGCGAACGACGCTGTCGTCAGACAGCTGGCCGAAAGATACGGCGTGCTGACGGTGCGCCGAACGGGGGGAGCTGCCGGCGATTGCATTCGCGTGACTCCGTCTGTGTATACCTCGACGGATGACTTCATGAAGCTGGTAAATGCACTGCCGTCGATCACCAAATGATGTTCGATATGCTTTAGCTTGTCATGACGCACCCAACCAGCCCCAAAGTGATCGGCACTTCTTTTTAAACTCGGGTTCGGTTGGGTACATCACGACAAGCTAAAGCATATCGGACATCAGCACGGCTTCGCCAAAATCGATTGGAAACGCGTGATCGATACGGAGGGTTCGGGTTTGTCTGGTTGCTTGCAGCTTAACAGCCGGTATGAATCTTCAAATGATCCACCAAGCTTTGCATCAAAGTCGATCTCGCGTGGTAATGAATTTCGTGTTTAGTTCGTGTGATTTCGTGGATCCTTGCATTGTCCAGGAAAACAAGAGCGATCCACGAAATCACACGAATCGACACGAATGAAGAATGCTCTAACTCGCGTTGAGGTGACTTTTGAGGCAAAGCTATACGAGGCATGTTCGTCCAAACTCAAACGCAACACAAACACAGAATATGAAAACTCTACTTTCACTCGCTCTGTTGCTAGCGTGGTCACTGACGCTCACGGCTCAGGAACGCCCGCGGCGACCAATAAGGCCGACTCCGTTTCACGTTGAAGAAAAAACCATTGCGCAAATTCATGCCGCGCTGCGTTCTCGACAGGTGACGTGCCGAGGATTGGTGGAAGCGTATCTGGAGCGCATCAACACCTACGATCAGAAAGGCCCGTCGCTCAATGCAGTGGTGCTGCTAAATCCTGACGCCCTCCAGACCGCCGAAGAACTCGATGCGCGTATGAAGTCAGGCGCGGCGATGCGCCCTTTGGAGTGCATCCCCGTCGTCGTCAAGGACAACTACGAAACACGAGGTTTGCGAACGACTGCCGGTTCTCAGTCGCTTGCCAAGTTTATTCCCACACGCGACGCTGTCGTGGTGCGGAAGATCAGGGAGGCCGGCGCGATCGTTCTGTTCAAATCGAACATGGCAGAGTTTGCGTTCACGCCACTTGAAACCGTGAGCTCGATTCAGCCTGGTTACACCTTCAATCCGTATGCGCTCAATCATACGACCGCGGGCTCGAGCGGAGGCACAGCGGCGGCCATCGCGGCGAACTTTGGCGCCGTCGGGTTGGGAACCGACACCGGAAACTCGATCCGTGGTCCATCGTCGCACCAAAGCCTCGTCGGCATTCGCTCCACGATGGGACTAGTCAGTCGCACAGGCGTGGTACCGCTCAATTTTCTGGCAGACATAGCTGGGCCAATGACGCGCACCGTTGAAGATGCCGCGGTCGTGCTACAGGTGATTGCCGGCCCCGACACCGCCGATCCGATCACGCTCACGAGCGAAGGACACATTCCTCCCAGCTACCTTCCGTTTCTGAAAAAGGATGCGCTGAAGGGCGTGCGCCTTGGTGTGTTGCATGCTGCCTACGATCGGCACACCGCGGACTCTGAAGTGATGGCAGTCTTCAAGAATGCGCTGAGAGAATTGAAAGCCGCGGGCGCAGAGATCGTGGACCCGGCGGACGTGGCCGGATTGCCGGAGCGTCCACAGAACCCTTTGCCGTGTCGCGGTTTCAAATATGATCTGGAGCATTACCTTGCGGAGGCCGGTGCACCCGTCAAAACGCTCGACGAGATCATCAAAGGCGGAATGTTTCATCCGACGATTCGTCAGCGACTCGAGCGCGCGCAAACGAATGACTCCGCCGGCGACGACAGCCCGGGTTGTCAGGCCAACCGCGAATATCGCAAGAAGTTTGGTGAGGCGGTGCTGACAACGATGGCGACGCTTAAGCTCGATGCGTTTGTGTATCCCACCTGGAGCAATCCACCGGCGATCATTGGTGATGTGCGCCAGAACCTGGCCGGAGATAACAGTCAGGTCTATTCACCGACGACAGGTTTTCCGGCGATCACCGTGCCGATGGGATTCACACGCGGCGGCACGCTACCCGCAGGCCTGACGATCTTTGGCCGCCCCTGGGACGAAGGCCACTTGTTTGCATTCGCTTATGCGTACGAACAAGCAACGCATCATCGCAAGCCTCCGCCAACTACTCCGCCTCTGAAGTGACTCGTGCCGAGTGTAAGGTTCGGCACCGTTCGTAAACGGTCTAAAAAGATTAGAGTTATAGGCTTGATTTGCCGAAGGGGGGACTCGATCTAGGCATGCCAGCTAAGTTCTTGTCGCTGAACCAATTAAGTGTAATCACCTACCACAACAGAAGTTAGATTTCGTCTATTAAATACTCATCATTCTCTTTAGCCTCATTGGTGCTCTCCTATTATAGACACCAAACAGACACCAAAACTGATCATTGCTAGCGCACTTTCCGACGATCAGTTTCACCAAAAAGGTTTTAAGCACCCTTAGAAGTCCGCCGCGACAAAGAGTCTTAGGCGCTGAACTCCCTATCACGCAACTCTCCAAAACACACTCTCGTGTTCGTCACGTTCTGCGTCGTCAAAGCTCCAATGAATACGCTTCGGAAGAAGTTACCCCTACCACGATCTGCTTTCCGCGGGTGGAACGTGAACCCTAGAAAGTCAAACTGCTCGTGCGAGTGATTCCCCTTCCGATTGTCATCCTGCAATAGACAATTTTTGTCTTCTCCGGATGTAGTTGCAACCCACACCGCTTCAACCGTGCCGCTATTTTGCGGCGTACCAAGTTCGGTTCGCTCTCTGTTCTGCAATGAACGATGATGTCGTCCGCGTAGCGCTCGAAGGGCAGATGAAACCAATTTCGTCGCATCCACAAATCGACCCCATAATGCAGAAACAGATTTGCTAGCAGTGGGCTGATGACACCTCCTTGCTGTGTGCCACGTTCACGTTTAGTAAACGCCCTCCTCAACTTGTGCCGGTGCTTTCAACCAACGCCCGATGTAGAGTCGCATCCACTTCTCTTTCACGTATATGCCGGATACCGTTCCGCCCTTAAGCAGGTTTCGTCGGAACTTGTCCCACAGTCTTCTAACAAACCACGGTTTTGATATCGTCTGGTGTTTTCGACATGAGAAGCCGTGATTCACTTTCGTTCTTCTTCCTGGGTGTTACTTGACTCGATTTACTTCCAAGCCTTTTCCTTCTCTGCTCGTACCACAGCTTTTGACTACAGCAGCGGAAGGCAGTTTGAAACCCTCTCCTGCAAGCTGGTTTCGAGGGCTTACCCTAATCGATTACGCAGCACACAAACGAATCGTCTGTCGCCGATTCGTTTGCTCGTGGCGCACTTAGAAGTTGAACTTCAGTGCAAACTGAATCAACCGTGGGTTGTTGTTCGTAGAGCTGATGCGCCCGAAATCACCGGGATCAATAATCTGACCAGTACTTGGATTAATGCTCGCGGCGTTGAGGTTGCTGATCGGGTTGCTGAGGTTGACGTGGTTGAGCAGGTTGAAGAACTCAGCGCGGAACTCGACCGATTTCGTTTCACTCAGCACGAAGCGCTTGATGACCGAGAAGTCGATGTTAATTTGTCCGGGCCCACGCAGGACGTTACGCCCGACGTTGCCTATGTCCGTGCCTTGCGCGCCCGCGACGGCCGTACCGTGAGAGCTTGGGATCGGCTGACCGGTCTGTACGACGGGCCGGACGAAGGCCAACGGGTTGAAGAAGTATCCGGGCGGAACGTTGCTCAACGCCGTGTCGCGCGTCGCACCGGCAGCCCAACTGGGCCGAGCTATTGCGTTAGCAACAAGGTTAGATCCGAAGTAAAGTGAGCCGGCGGCGGAATCGACGATGTCAAACGGCTGACCAGACATCGCGGTGATGATGCCGGCTATCTGCCAGTTAGACGTTAATAGTTTTCCCGCCTTTGATTGGACTCCAAAACCCAAAGGAGGCAAGTCCCACAAGTAGCTCACCACGAGACGATGCGTGCGGTCGAAGTCGGAGACGCCGCGGTTGGCCTTGGGGTCAAGCTGATTACCGAGGATGATCGCCGTGTCAAAAGTCCCTTGGCCTGAGCCTGAGGCGTTGTCGAGCGACTTCGCGTAAGTGTAGGAAGCAAGCAGTTGCAGCCCTTGAGACAGCCGCCGGGTGAGGCTTATCTGCAGCGAGTTGTAAGCCGAGTCAGCGGAGTTCTGAAACTGCTGAAAGCCGGCGATATCTACGCCCTGATACGGCGCCCGGAGCAACGCATTGGTTGGCGTGTTCGACGTAATCACCTGTCCAGTTACGGCGTTAATGATCGGCTGTTGAGGGTTGGCCAGTCGCGCCTGGTTGATGCGAACGTTGCGGAACAAGTTGTGCCCGCGCGTGCCGGCGTAGGCGACTTCGAGCAATAAGTCTGGCGAGAGCGCAGTCTGAAGACTGACGTTATACTGATGGAAATAAGGCGTGCGCAGGCGGCGCTCAAACGTGAAGCTGCTCAGGGTGCCAGGGAGAAACACAGGGAATTGATCTTGTGACGGCAGTGGGGCGAAAGGGTTCTCCAAAAGAACCAGCGCATCTGCTGGACTCCGGCGAAAGGCGTAGGTCGGCGGAGCGTTAACCGTGTTGGTGAGGTAATTCAGGGAGGCGCGCGAATAGAAGACACCGTAGCCCCCGCGCACTGCGAGGCGTCCTGAAGCAAGGGGCGCGTAGGCAAAGCCGAAGCGTGGTCCAAAGTTATTCCAGTCAAAGTTCGTGAAGACGCGCTTGTCCACATTCGGCACTTCGGGCAAGTCGTATTGCGGAATCACATTCCCCGCCTGCACGAACCCGGCGATGGGTGGGCCAACCGGGTTGCCGCTCGCGTCTACTTCCATCCTCGGCCGGTAAAGGTCCGGGTCAAACGTCGCCAGCGCGCCCCGCGTCTCGTAAGCGGGCAAGTTCAGTTCGTAACGCAAGCCGAGATTGAGGGCGAGCTGCTCAGATAATTTCCAATCGTCCTGAAGAAAAAGGCTGTAGTCAGCCGCGCGCCAGAAGCGCGTGTTGATGCCCTCAGAATTCTGCGAACCGTTTGCCAGGCCGAGCAGGAAATTGTTGAAGTTCTGGAACGTTATCTGGCCGCGCCGGCCGACATTAAACAAATAGTCAGTCCGGTACGAGATGACCTGGCCACCCGTGCGAATATTGTGACGCCCCCGGGAGAGAGAAAGAATATCGACCAGCGTAATTGCAGAGTTGTCCAAATCAGCGTCCCAAGTGCCGGAATTGCCAATGATCAACGCGCCCGTGCCGATGCGAATCGCCCCCAGGCCGGGGTAGGTACTGCCGTTCGCTCGCGTGATGCCAACGTCCGAGTCCGTTACAGGATTTCGCCCGAAGCTCTTCGTATAGACGAGACTGTAACCGGCGCGCGCTTCGTTGACCGTCCGCGGGCCGAAGGTGTGGATGCTCTGCACCGAGAACAGCCGATTGTCATTCTTAAGGTCCGCTCCGAAGCCCGGGACGTTGGCTTCGTTGGCCTGTAGGGCAGCGAACTGCGGCGCATTCGAGAAGAAGAACTTCACCGCCAGCCAGTCCTTCTCAGTCGGGCTGTAATCCAGGCTCGTGTTGAATTGATCCTCGTGGTAAGTCGAGATCTCAGAGCCTGAGTAGCGCCCGTTCGCTTGTGGCGTGGGGATCAGAAAGCGGCCGTCGGGAAGTTTTGTGTTCAGCAGAGCCAGCGCTGACGGGTGGACGGAGGTCTGCGGCAGTCCGTTCGGGAACCTTGGCCGGAACGTAGCGAGTAGGGTTTGTGCTGAGCGGTCGTCGGTTAAGCCGCGAGCGATAAGAATGCTGGACGTGAGGCTGTCGGGCGATGCGCCGTTGCGCTCTCTGGTGCCCTGGTACGAGGCGAAGAAGAATGCTCTATCACTTTTCAGGGGGCCGCCGAGCAGTCCGCCGAAGACGTTGCGCTTGAGTACGGGGCGCTGTACGGAAGCGGCCTTAAGGAACGGGTTGTTAGCATTCAAGGCGTCATTGCGAAAGTATTCATAAAGCGCGCCATGAAACTCGTTCGTGCCGCTGCGCGTGACCGCCTGCACACTGCCGCCCGCGCCGCGCCCGAACGTCGCGTCGTAAAGCGAGGTCTGGACTTTGAACTCCTGAATGGTCTCTGGTGCGGGCACCGCCACAAATGTCGAGCGGTTAAAAACCAATTCGTTGGCGTCAATGCCGTTGATCTCGAAATTGTTCTGCGTGCCGCGCGCGCCATTGACCGAGATGGCTTGCGAGTTGCGGCCCAGGGCCGTGTTGTCCGGGAGGGACGCAAACGTACCCGGAGAGAGCGCAAGAATTTGCAGGAAATTGCGCGTGGCGAGCGGCAGTTCCGCAACTGCGCGTGAGTTAACAACGCGACCCAACTGCGGACCGTCTGTTCGAGTGAGCGATCCTTGTGGGTAGACCACGACCTGATCGCTTATGGTCCCCACGTCGAGTTTAAGGTCGAGTTGAAAAGTTTCCGTAATTACTACCTGGATAGATTCAACATCGGTTTTTTTGAAACCACTCGCCGTTACGCTTAGGCGATACATCCCCGGTGGAAGAAGTGGCACTGTGTAGCTGCCGCTATCGTCGGTTTTAAACTTTCGCTCTTCTGCGGTTGCAAGGCTTATGACCGTTACTTCAGCTCCGACGATGACTGCGCCGTTCGGGTCTTTGATCGATCCAGTAATGCGGCCTGAAGTACTCTGAGAAAAAGCCCAGACCGGCAAGAGAACAAGCCAGCAACCGATCCAGAACAACGATATGGGTTTAATCGCGCTCATGTGGCAGTTCGTGGTTGGTACTGTGAAGTCGCCCGAAGAATTGTCCGGCGCAATTTACTGCCGGTACACCTCACTCCGCTGAAGCAGGGCCTCGAACCTCGGGTCTGTCCGCAGGCTGGCCCATTCCGGCAGAACGGCTATGGCATGCGGCAGGACATTGTTCTCTTCAAGCCCTTTTTTTAGAAACTCAAAAGCTCGGTCCTTATCACCCAGTCCTGTATAGATCAAGGCAAACTTGTCTGAGCCAACATGATTTTGTTTGGCCTCCGCCTGCAACTCGTGAAGAATCTTCTCGGCTTCGGCTCTCTTCCCCGCTACCGCATAGGTGTAGGATAGGAACGCTCTTCCATTAAGTTTGTTGTTGGGCACGTTCACGCTCATCTTTTCAGCCGCCTCGATGGCCTCCTCATATCTTCCTTCCCCCAGATAGTAACTTGCGAGAAGCTTATAGGCGTTACCATAGTTAGGATTTAAATCCAGCGCCTTGCGATATTGTTCCATTGCCTGGTCGCCCTGGCCGGCGGAATACAGGATTTTCCCCAGGTCGACTCGCAACGCTTGCGAATGAGGATCAAGTTCAACGGCCCGTTTGATATGGAAAAGTGCTTCGTCTATTCGCTGATGCCCCCAAAGATGCAGGGCGTAAATTCCATGAACATCAGCCGAGTTTGGATCAAGCTCGAGCGCTCGCTGAAACTCTCTGCTCCTAACAGACCAGTCTGCTACTGTGAGGGCCAGGGCCGCATGAGCGTCTCCGAGGGTATCATCTAACCCTAATGCTTTTTGCGCGGCCCATTTCATTCTTTCCAGGGCCTCTGTCCGGTTAAGCGAATCGCTGTAAACTGCGCCAAAATAGGTGTAGGCCAACTGTGCGTAAGCCGGGGCGTAGTTCGGATCTTTCTCGATGGCACGTTCCAAATAATCTCTGGCTTTCTGGTCTCCTGCTCTGTCACGCCGGTAGAAACGGCCCCTCAGGTAAAGTTCATAAGCTTCCGGGTTGGTGGTGGAAGTCTTCGCCAACCGCTGATGTTCCTCGCTTGTCAGCTTCAGTCGCAGCCCTTGCGAGATTTCCTGCGCGATTTCGCTTTGCAGCAAACGAACATCGCTCACCTTGCGGTTATATTGCCCGCCCCATAGGCGACTATTGTCCTTCACGTCAACGAGCTCGGTGCTAATCAAAACCTCATCGCCGCGAAGGGTGAGACGACCGATGAGCACGGCTCGAACGTTCAACTCGCGCCCGACTGTTTGCGGGTCTGACTGCTTGCCCTTGTACCGCAACACGGAGTTGAACGCGCTGATCTTCCTGAGGTTTGGCAACTGCGAAAGACTGCCTATGATACTGTCGCTGATCCCGTCTGAAAGATATTCCACGTTTGCGTCATTGTTGACGTTAACGAATGGCAGAACAGCCACAGAATCTATCGCTTCATTAGTTGAAGCGATGGTGGTCTTTCTGCTGGTGTTAAGGTACACGCCCATGACCGCAATCACCATTGCGATCGCGACAAGTGCCATTGCACGTTTATGACCCTTAATGTGTTTGACCAGATATCCAGCGCTCGACCTCGGGTGCGGGCTGGTCTTGGGCGACTGCTGCGTAACCGTGTCGGTTGCGAAGCCGACGGAAAACGAGGACGATTGCGCTCCGGTATTTCCTTCTTTGCTGCTGGGAACAGCGTCGAGAAATCCTTTCAAACGTGCTTCGAGTTGCAACTCTTGCTTTAGGTTCTTCAAGTCAAGTGCCAGTTCACTGGCGGTTTCATAACGCTCCCTGGCTTTCTTTCGCAGTGCACGTTTAACAATCCGATCGAGTTCAGGCGGTACATCAACGAACGAGGTCAAGGCAGGCAATTCATCCTCCATCAACGAGACCATCACGTGACTTGGAGTCTCTCCTGAGAAAGGCACGCGCCCGGCGAGCAGTTCATAGAGCACGACTCCGAACGACCAAATGTCAGATCGCGCATCGACCTTCCTCCCACGCGCCTGCTCCGGCGACATATACTGCACCGTCCCCATTACCAAGCCTGGGTTCGATTGAAGCAATGTCGGTATTTCCGATTCGTTCTCAGTTGCCTGCTGCTCAGTCAGTTTCGCCAGGCCAAAGTCGAGAATCTTGATATAACCATCGGAGCGAACCATAATGTTTTCAGGTTTAATGTCTCGATGAACAATACCTGCGGCATGCGCTCCCATCAGGGCTCCAGCAACCTGGATGGCGACATTAAGTGTCTCGCTGAGCTTCAACGGCTTCTCATTCATTATCTGCCGAAGCGTCTTCCCATCAACGAATTCAGTTGCGATGAAATGTGCGGAGTCTGATTGGCCGATCTCGTAAATCGTGACAATGTTCGGATGATTAAGGGCTGACGCCGCCTGTGCTTCTCGCTCGAAGCGGCGCACGCGATCAGGGTTCACCGTGAAATGTGGCGGGAGGAGCTTGAGCGCAATCTTGCGCTTCAGTCTGATGTCATCCGCGAGATAGACCTCACCCATTCCGCCTGAACCCAGTTTGTGCACAATCGTGTAGTTGGCGATCTGCTTCCCAGGTTTGTAGATGGGCTCCTGAGTTCGAAGCATCTCTGCAGCGAGATCTCCGGCCGGCGTTTCAATAAAACCATCAGCTTCCTCGTGAGACGAAAGGAGTAATTCGACTTCGCGTTGGAGCGATTCATCGCCCTGACAATTCGTGGCCAGAAATTGCTCGCGTTGCTCCGCTGCGCAGGCGAGCGCCGCATGGAACAACTTATCAATTTGTTGCCAGCGTTCGGGGGTCATAACATTCGATTGCAGCAGAAGCGTCCTCGTTTGCCGTGAGTGCTCAGTGAAAACCGACACACAGCAAGCGCGACAATCGCAACCGCGAACGTTGCGCTCCGGTTCTATTAAAACTTAACGCGAGAAGTTTGTAGCGAACCTCTAATCTGCCAAACGCTCAGAGACAATTTCTTTTCGCAGCCAGGCCTTCGCGAGCGTCCAATCCCTCATGACAGTTCCCTGCGAAACGCCGAGAACTCCCGCTGTCTCTTCAATACTCAATCCGCCGAAAAAGCGCAGCTCGACAATTTGACTCTTTCGCGGATCGAACTTCGCCAATTGCTCCAGCGCTTCGTGAACCTGAACGACTTCGGCACTGCGCTCTAAAGACACGGTGAGTCCTTCGTCTAAAGAAATCTGCCTGGCACCTCCTCCTCGCTTCGCATAGTTTCGGCTGCGAGCATAATCAACCAGGATCCGTCGCATCATTTGCGCCGCTATGCCAAAAAAATGTGCGCGGTTTTGCCATCGCACATCTTTCTGATCGATGAGCCGCACAAAAGCTTCATTCACCAGTGCTGAGGTCTGGAGTGTATGTCCTGGCGATTCACGTTTCATGTATTGATGGGCCAACCGATGCAGTTCATGGTAAACGGCGGACATCAACTGGTCCCGGGCAACTTGATCACCATTGCCCCAGGCGACCAGCAATTGAGTGACTTCAGGGAGAGAAGGATCCATCTTTAGTTTTTGTGCGCCGCCGACCGGTCTGGAACAGCCGGGATTATAAACTCTCCCACCATCCTTCGTCCCGTCTTTGCCACTACAAATAAACGAACCATCGGTGAAATCGAGGCCGCCTTTGAGCGAATGACGTGCACACTGCCTACCTGCTCGCATAGTTCAACAAATCGTTGGACGCGAGCGGCGGGAGCGTTTTTCGCATCATGATTGGTCGGCGAAGGGATTTTGAAATCGCACCGCCGCGTCAACTCAACCGTTTGGCGTCATCACCTCATAAGACGTTAGAGGTTTCTGACTCGATTCTCGCGTTATTGTGTGTCTGGTTAGTTCAGGCGTTTAACGATATCGCTTTTGGAAGCAGCGATAGTTATGTGTGTCACGACTTTCAAAAAAAGGAGTCACAAATGATGCGAAATACTGATCCTGAGGTCCAAAAGTTGTTTCTAGACCACCGAACGCGTCTCCGTACGGCTGTATGCATCGTGGCAACTCTCGCAGTTATGGCTTTTTCTTTGGTTAATTTTACCGTTTCGGCTGACCAACCATTTAAGAAAGCGGCTCGAAACGATTTGAATAATGCACCTAATAGCTTTAACAGAGCTGCGGCTAATAAAGGTGGACCCCACAGTTCCAGCGTTCTCGACTTATGTGTACCCGGGAGCTCCGGCTGTCCGGTGTCTGGTCTCGTTCCGGGCAGTGGGCGCTACTTCTATCCTGGCTCTGGGAACTACCAGAACGACGACGGTACACCTTGCTCGGCCACGAGCCCCTGCCGGTACACGGGCCCCCGCGCGCCCGGAGGGGTGGACACGGACATCATGCGTTTTCGCGACGGCGTGCCGAAGACCAGCATCACCTGCGGCGTCGGCTTGGTCCCTCAAATGGCCATCCTGGCTCTCCGACCCCGCGTGAACGGCACGGACCAGATCCGGCTCAACGCAAATGGCCAGAGCACCGCCCCGCACGCGCCGTTCAATGATGACACCTATGAGTGGAACATTATGCAGGTATGTATCGGGCCTTTACCTTCAGGAATCGTCACGCAGTATTTTGAGGTGAAGACCTGCAGTACCGCCGATGACACGAATCCCGCGTCGAATGACAACAACATCAGTAGCTTTACACGCAACCCGGATACGCAGCTGGGCGCGTGTCAGTCCCGTCTCAACGACAACGTCGTCAATTACAGCATGAGCTATAACGAGACCTCGATGACCCCTTGCTGGGACACGGAATCCTTTCCGAATCCCGCAGCGTTCAAGACGCTCGCTCTGACCCGCATAGGAGAACGCTCTCCGAATTTGGGCCTCGCGACCAACATCCCGACGGCGCCGATGATCGCGAACGGCGCCCTGACCACCTGTACGGGGGCAACGATCGAGGTGACCCCCTGGGACGGAGACGAGTGCGACGGCCTTGAGTTCCACAAGTGGAAAGGCGAATGCTCGGGGACGGGGGCCTGCACAGTGACCATGACCGAGGACACGTTGGTCACCGCCCAGTTCACGGCTCACGAATGCGGACCTGGCCAGATGTGGGAGCCAGGCGCCTGTGAGTGTGTCGCCCGCCATACTGCGCCAGCTCTCGCCCCAACTCGACGCTGACGTTGAAGCAAGGCTACACCCCCAAAAAACTGAATGGGGGGTTTGGCCACCGGCCATAAGGTGTCTGGTCATGGCAAGTAAGCAGCCTACAGGTCTTCATTTCTGAATCAGAAACGTTCGAAACATAAAAGAACAGTATTCCTCTCCACATCCAACGAGCCGTTAGAGCACGCTAAGAAAAGACAGATGTAGTCGATGCGGAATGATCACTGCACTTCGATCACCTAATTCTGCCCAACATCATTTCGGTTATTGCATCAGTTATAGTTTCCAGCGCTGCTGTCTTCAAAGTAGCTAAAAGTTTTTGTGACCACAAAGTGTGGATCTCTGCTAGGCGCATAAATACTGGCTTGGAAAGTTTCGTTAAAATTAGGTAAGGGTGTGATCGGGACGTAAAACGCGTTCGCCGAAAACGCAGCACGGGTTGGACGTAAGGTGTTTTACCCCCGTAGGTAATCAGCGGAGTACGTGAACTCTACGTAAGCATGTTTCGCCGTCTTAAAAGAAGTTGCAGTACGGCGTTCGAGTGAGTGTCTCGAACCCTCATGAGCAGATGGATCAATGACGCAAATGCCCGAAAAACCGCCATTCAGGGATAGCTCACTTGGTCCAACTTTGACTGTTAACCCAGAGGTTAGGTGGTGCCGAAGGGGGGACTCGAACCCCCACGAGTTACCTCACACGCCCCTCAAACGTGCGCGTCTGCCAGTTCCGCCACTTCGGCATTTGGGTGAGCGGGCCATCTTTTCAATGTCCGATATGCTTGAGCTTGTCGTGAGGTACAAACAAGGCACGCGGAGAATCGAGAGTCGCTACTTCAATGATCGTTCGTATTATCCGAGTCACGACAAGCTAAAGCATATCGGACATCACAGGATATCGGACACAGGAATCGTTTTCAAACAAAACCAAAACTACTTCTTGCTCGCGGACGGTGATGCTGCCGGTGCACTCGCCGGCGCCGTGCTTGCCGCAGGAGCCGGTTGCTGTGTTGGAGACGGAGTCGGTGTCGCAGTTGGTGCACTCTCCGGATTCGATTGCAAAACTGAACTCGAACCAGTCAGCGTCGGCAACGATAGCATCAAAGCGACGAGCATAAACGCTGCCGCTGCGCCAATCGTAATCTTTGCCAACAAGCTCGCAGTACCGCGCGGACCAAAGGCTGTGCTCGAAAGACTACTCGAAAAGAGCGCGCCTGCATCAGCTTTTCCCGGTTGCAAGAGAATACTAACGATCAAGACAATGCAGGATGTTATGAATAAGCCGTATAAGATGTATGTGAACAAATCTTAACTCCTGTCGTGAATCGTGAATAGTAAATCGTGAATAGTAAGCGAACGATTAACGATTCACGATTTGTAGTTAACTATCTTCGAAAAACTATCCGCCTTCAAACTCGCCCCGCCGACCAAAGCGCCGTCTATGTCAGGCTGTGACATTAGTCCGGCTATGTTGTCTGGTTTGACGGAGCCGCCGTAAAGGATTCGCAATGCATCGGCTGCCCCAGTGGAGTGCCTATCCGCGAAAACGCGCCGGATAAACGCGTGCATTTCCTGCGCTTGCTCCGGCGTCGCTGTACGTCCCGTGCCAATAGCCCAAACCGGTTCGTAGGCGAGGATGATACGGTCGAGGTCCTGGGCTGTCAAATCGTTGAATCCGCCCTTTAATTGCCCTGCAACAACATTTTCTGCAATTCCCTGGTCTCGCTGCGCCAAACTCTCACCAACGCATACTATGACAGTAAGCCCGCTGTCGATTGCTGCTCGCGCTTTCCGACTGACCATTGAATCGGTCTCGAAATACAACTGCCGTCGCTCCGAATGTCCAACGATAACGTACCGCGCGCCAACGTCTCGTAACATGAAGGCAGCGACTTCTCCCGTGTGTGCTCCCTCTTCAACTTCAGTCGAGCAATCCTGACCGGCGACCTTGATGTTCGAACCTTCAAGTCGATCCGCGACTGTCTTAATAGCCGTGAAGACAGGTGCAATTACGACCTCGCAATGATTGGCATTCGCCACAAGTGGCTTCAGAGCTAGTGACGTTTCGACAGCGTCGCTAAGCGACTTATACATCTTCCAGTTTCCGGCGATTACGGGTTTACGCATTGGTAGAGTGAATTTATGGTGCTTAGGTTAAAGAGCGCCTCATCGTAACATTTTGCTCTGTCAGGTTGTTATCGCCGTGACGCCGTTACCACTCTAACTCCGAGCACTTCGGTTCCTTTGGCGAGTTGATATGCCTCGAGTGCACTCAACAGGCGCGTTTCGCCCTGCCGGATTAATTTCGCGAAGCGATTGGTTGAACGAAGCTCGTCGAGCCAGGGGTTGCGCTGAAGGACATCAACTGAGGAAAATCCGCGGTCTACGGCTTCCTGAAGCACTGTTAAAGCGCGATCTGTTTCGCCCAGACGGGCCATGATTAACCCCATATAAAAAACTCCTTCGGGGTCGAGATACTGCTGGATACATCTCTCTGCCGCCGCAAGACTCTCGGCGCGATTCCCTTCGAACATTGCTCTCCAGGCGCAGATGAACGCGCGCATTGGTGCTGGAATGCTCGACTCCTCCAACCTGAGAAACGTTTCGATGGCATCTTCGCACTTCCCCATTGTGCCGAGTGCCATTCCCATAATGGCCCATGCACCCACCGCGACCTCTCGCACTGCAGTCTCGAAATCACCCAACTGATAATGTGTATGACTGACGCTCGTCGCAATTCGCGGATCGAGATTGCGGGCTCGATTGTGAGCAGCTACCGACGGTTGTAGCAAACCGCAAAAGCGACAGCACAAGACCAAAGCCGCAAAGATCTCAGGACTCGTAGTATGCGTCAGCGCACAGCTTAACAATCGCGTCATTGCTTGTTCGGCACGACCGAGCTCTGCTTCCAAGTACGCGTATTGACTATGAACAAGCGGCAGATCGTGATTAAGCTCGAGCGCGCGTTGGAATGCAGACTCAGCCAATGCAAAATTCTCAGAACCGTTCTCCATTCCCTTTCCGATGAGTCGATAACAACGACCTAACTGTGCCCACGCAGGGGCATATTGCGGATCGATTTCGACGGCGCGTAAATATGCCTGCCGCGCCCGAGAAAGATCAGCAAAACCAGCCAGGCCACGTCGGCTTAATTCGTTGGCTCGAAGATAGAGCTCAAAAGCTTCCCACCTGCTGGGGATGTCACGCATCAACTTACTGTGTTCCCGGGCATTCAAGGATAGGGATAAGGAATCGACAATGCCGCGAACCAGATTGTCGTGCAACTCAAGCAAACCGGACATTGCCACCTGCGGCTCAAGCCACCAGAGAACAGTTCCACTTGGCACTTCCAACAATTGACAGGTGACGCGAATCTCCGTGCCTGCGGTTAAAACCGTTCCTGTGATTACCGCATCCGCCTTTGCCTCTTCAGCTATGCGCTGCAGATTAATAACATCTGACGCGTATCGGGCTGCGCTAGTGGGCGAGCACACAACCACAGAATCCAGGACCGAAATCGCACCTGCAACCGCATCCGGAACACTAAAAGCAAGAAAGTCAAACTCGGGGTCCGCGCGCAACATACGAAACGGAAGCACCATAAGTCGTGTCATGCTCTTACGTGCTACGACTCGTTCAATGGAAAGGCTGCTAGAAGCACCCATGAGAGCAATATGGTCTGCATCAAGGTCGGACTTGGTTGAAGGTTGGTTTTCTATAAGTTGGCTGGTCGACGATTCGATGTCAAGAGTTTGTTCTAAATTCCGAAATCGAACTTTGCAATCAAAAATATATCCACGACCATGAACCGTCTTGATGAGCTGTCGATCGTGGTCGCGTAGCGCATTTCGGATCTCTTTCAGACATTGAACAACGGAGTCGTCTGTAACAGCAGTATTACTCCAAACGGCGTGAATCAACTCGTCCTTACTAACGAGTCGACCTTCGTTAACGACAAGATACTTAAGAACCTCAAATGATTTTGGACGAAGTCTTATTTCGTCCTGACCGTGTTGGAGACTTCCGCGGGTTAGGTCAAGACTAAAATCATCGAAGCACTGGAGTTCGTGCAATGGCCGCATTCGATCCAAAAGTCTATTTTCTGTGGAATAAGACTTAGGTTCAGCGCGTTGAAGGAAAACTCAAATTGGCTGGCCTTGAGCTCTCAGACTTACAAGCCAATTCGGGCTAGTTAACCCAATGATCAATTCTGGTTGATATTTAATCGTAGTTTGACGGATTTCGCCAATTTTTCCCAAATCCTTCTCCAATTCTTCGTTACTTGCTTCATTGCTAAGACGTAAGCTGTCAATCCCAGAAATGAGAACGCAAAGTGGAACAGTTCTAATAATAGGAGACACGCATGTTACCTCAAAATTCTCAACCTAATTTGACCAATGGCCAGCGAGCGGGTGTTGTCCTGCTCGTCACTCTTCTCACGTTTTTCCTAAGCAATTCTCGATCAGTGAACGCGCAGAAGTATTCCGAATGGTCGACTCCGGTAAACTTGAACAGCGTTATAAATTCGAGTTCGAACGATCAGCAGCCGGCGATTTCCAAGAACGGACTCAGCCTATATTTCGCGTCCAACCGGCCCGGCGGGTTTGGTGGCTTTGACATGTACGTTTCACACCGAACGAGTGTTGAAGAACCATGGGAGGCTCCAGTCAATCTTGGATCCACGGTAAACACTACGGCCAATGAAGGAAATCCGGCGTTCTCTCGCGATGAGCATTTCATGTTCTTCCAAAGTGATCGCTCAGGGGGATTGGGAGGAATAGATATTTGGGTGTGCCAACGCGAACACACGCAAGACGCTTTCGATTGGCAAGCGGCCGTGAACGCCGGCACAGAAATCAACAGTTCCGCTGGCGATCAATCACCCAGCTATTTTGAAAATGACGACGGCGGCAATCCTCAGCTTTACTTCGCGAGCAGCCGCGCAGGCGGGCTTGGGGGTCTCGATATTTTCATGAGTACACAAGCGGCTGATGGATCGTTCGGGGCGCCGTTGCGAATAGTTGAACTCAGCAGTCCCGGCGGCGACGCGCGCCCATCAATTCGACATGATGGATTGGAGATCTTTTTTCAATCCGACCGAGCGGGAACTACTGGCGGTAACGACCTCTGGGTTTCAACGCGAGGAAGTACACTCGATCCGTGGTCGACGCCGATTAACCTCGGCAATGCGATCAACACGACTTTCGTCGAGAACAACCCGTATCTGTCAGCGGATGGAACAACACTTTTCTTTGTTTCCGATCGTCCTGGTGGTTTTGGAGCTCAAGACCTTTATGTAACCACCCGCACGAAAATTCGAGGAAACTCAGAGAAGTAAGGCTTCTCTTGAAAACGATTCATAATAGTAGCGGCGCTTAGGCCTTGTCGTTGAGTGCCGCTACGCCAGGCAGCTCTTCACCGGCAAGAAATTCCAACGTTGCGCCTCCTCCGGTCGAAATATGAGTAATCCGATCGGCAACTCCCGCTTTGGTCACTGCCGAGACCGAATCGCCTCCTCCAACGATAACAATTGCCCCTCGATCTGCTGCCTCTGCGACCGCCTTGGCTACGCCAATTGTTCCCTGATCGAATGGTGGTTCCTCAAAGACGCCCATCGGTCCGTTCCAAATCACCATCCTTGCATCAGCAAGAGCTGCAGCAAAGTGGGCGACTGTTTCAACTCCAATGTCCATGCCGACCAAACCAATGTTTGTAAACTCGATCGGAATAGTCTTCGCAACTATCTGCTGTCCCTTCACGGGCTCATAGCTATCGACAACCTGATGATCAGTCGGAAGCAGGAAAGCAATTCCCTTCTCTTCAGCTCGCTTTTTGATCTCGAGCGCGGTCTTCAACATGTTGTCTTCAACCAGCGACTTGCCAACAGTAAAACCTTCTGCTTTGAGGAAGGTGTAAGCCATTGCACCGCCGATCAGAATCTTATTAACGCCACGATCGATCAGTGCGTTGATTACCGGGATCTTGTCTGAAACTTTCGCGCCACCGAGAATCGAAACGAATGGATGCTCGGGATTATTAATCGCACGTCCGAGGTACTCGAGCTCTTTCTCCATCAACAAACCGGCCGCAGCTTTTGAGACATACTTTGTGATGCCGGCAGTTGAGGCATGTGCGCGGTGTGCAGAACCGAATGCGTCATTCACATAAATATCGCAGAGTCCGGCGAGTTGTTTAGCGAATGCATCGTCGTTCTTCTCTTCTTCGGCATGGAAGCGAAGATTTTCCAAAAGCAGGACATCACCGGGTTTTAGATTTGCGGACTTCGACTTGGCGTCGTGACCAACACAGTCTTCTGCAAACTGCACTGGTTTGCCTAGCAAGTCTGCAAGATGAGCAGCCACGGGCTGGAGGCTGTATTTATCAACGCGCTGACCTTTAGGTCGACCAAGATGCGAAGCAAGAATAAGGCTCGCTCCATGATCAATTGCGTAATTAATTGTCGGTAAGGAAGCACGAATGCGTGTGTCGTCTTCAACCTTGCCGTCTTTGATTGGCACGTTGAAGTCAACGCGAATGAAGACGCGTTTGTTAGCGAGGTCGAGATCCTTTATTGAGAGTTTTGGCATTTCGTACGTTGTGCTTTGTGCTTCGGGGCAGTAGCCCGACTGTCAAGGAGGGCTAAAGAGTCTTGGTGCAAGCCCTCCTTGACAGTCGGGCTACTGCCCCGGTGCTTACGAGCACACAGCTCGTTTAGAGTCCCTTCGCCGCAATATACTTAATCAGATCTCTCACACGACATGAATAACCCCACTCGTTGTCGTACCACGAAAGTACTTTCAACATGTTTCCGCCAATCACTTTCGTGTATTCAGCATCAACAATTGACGAGTTTGAGTTTCGTTTGAAGTCGATAGAAACCAATGGTTCTTCGGAAAACGCCAGGATGCCATTCAACTCTTCATTAGCAGCATCCTTCAGTGCACGATTCACCTCTTCAGCGGTCGTTTCCCTCTCCAAATCCATAACAACATCCACCAGTGAAACGTTCGGAGTTGGAACTCGCACAGAAATGCCATCGAATTTACCCTTCAGCTCTGGTAACACAAGGGCTACCGCTTTAGCCGCGCCGGTGGAAGTTGGAATCATCGATAAAGCCGCAGCGCGTGCACGACGCATGTCTTTATGCGGCAGATCAAGGAGTTGCTGGTCGTTTGTATACGAATGGATGGTGGTCATCTGGGCAGAACGAATCCCAAAGTTCTCGTGGACTACTTTTGCGACCGGAGCCAGACAATTCGTCGTACATGACGCGTTGGAAATGATCTGATGTGCTGACCTGTCATACTTTTCTTCATTAACGCCCAGCACAATCGTGATGTCTTCGTTCTTGGCAGGAGCCGAGATAATTACCTTCTTCACAGTGCCACGAAGATGTTTCCTGGCGTCCTCCGCCTTGGTAAAAAGCCCCGTCGACTCGATGACGATCTCCGCGCCAACCGATTCCCAGTCAATCGCTGCAGGATCTCTTTCTGAGAAGACTCTAAACTCGTCGTTGTCGACCTTTATTCCCGTTTCCGTTGATGTGATCTCGTGATCGAGGTTTCCGAGTACCGAGTCGTACTTTAGCAGGTGGGCCAGAGCCTTGGTGCTCGTGAGGTCATTGACCGCTACAAAATCAATGTCTGGATCGCCAATCGCCGTACGAAAAATATTTCTTCCGATACGGCCAAAGCCGTTGATGCCAACCTTAACTGCCATGTGTTTAATTCCTCCTGAAGTTGCCAATGCATGTCGATCTGTGCGTTTTTGGGATGTGGACTGTTGCGCTAGTGGGATTGAACTAGACCTAAATCGACCGGAGTCCAAGCCACCGCACATCTACTCCGTCAAAGAGCTTTCCCTAATAATCACACCTCGCACGTGTTGTGTTGATGGTAAGCAAACTGCATGTGCATTAAAGAAAGCAAGATTATGCGGCGACTTTGTGACTGTCAAGCGAAGGGATTTTGAAGTTTTTGAAACTGCATTTGCTCACAAAACGTAGTAATGCCTTGATGTGGTGGACTGTGATTTGCCAGAATGTTTCCGAAAATCCTTCCTGCGCTTAGCCGCGGAATCTAAGGGTATAACCATTAAGGAGCTTTACGTCTGATGTCTATTTTCACATCTCTTTTCGTAGTTAGAGCAGTTGTCGTCTCGAGTCTGATGCTTTCCGCATCCAGCGTTGCTCTATCACAAACACCGACACCGTCGCCAACGCCAACTACTCAGAAGGATGCCACAAAGCCGCCGGGGCAGGAACAGAACCCCGCACTGCCGCCAGGAACACAACCGGCCACGCAAAATCCACAGGCACCTCCAGCAACCCAGCAGACTGCCCCAACGACGCCTCCCGGAGCGCCGCAGACTTCTCCCACAGTTCCTCCCGGAACGCCTGGGGCCAGCCCAACTCCATTGCCCGGGGACGTAACGTCGCAGGAACCCAGGGAGCCGGTAATTCCAATTTTTCAGGCTGCACCGATTCCTCCTGTACCAGACATGTCGCGGTTAGGTGTCACTAGCGCCACGATCCCTTTGAGTCTAAATGATTCAATCAAGAGAGCTCTCGAAAATAACAACGACATCGAGGTCGCGCGTGATGACGTGCGTTATCAAGAAACTCAACTAAGGGCTTTGGAAGGAATATTTGATCCCGTCTTCAGCATTACTCCTCAAATCGATAAGAGAGTAATTCCAGTACAAAATATTTTCGGCGGTGGCGGTACGTCGGGTCAGCTTTCAAATACTACGCTTACCCTGAGTCCAGGAGTGACCAAACAATTCTCAACCGGTGGCGGAAACTATCAGACGTTCTTCAGCAATACCCGGACGAAAACAAGTGCCACTAACAGCACACTGAATCCTTACTACTCATCCAACTTGAGTTTGAGCTTTACTCAGCCTCTTTGGCGCAATCGGTCGATTGACAACAACCGACGTCAAATTCGAATTCAGCGGAAACATATAGACCAATCCGATGCCGATTTTCGATTAAAGACGATCGGCATTATCACTCAAGTGCAACAGGCTTATTGGGAAGTAGTGTTTGCGCTTCGTGATCAACAGAACCAATTGGAGAATCTGAATCTCACACGCGAAAATCTCAGAAACGTGGAAGCACAGATTTCAGCGGGTGCAAAGGCTCCTCTTGAAAGAGCTGAAGTCCAAACTGAACTCGCAAGCCGCGAGACTGCTTTGCAAACTGCAGTTCAGAATGTCTCTATCGCTGAGAACAATCTTAAACAGCTAATCTTTAAGGATCCGACTTCACCGGAATGGAACAGCCAGATAACCCCGTTAGATAGTCCCTCCTTTAATGAGGCACCAGTGGATCTGGATGACGCAATAAAGCAGGCGCGCGAGAATAGGCCTGAGTTGCGTCGTCTTCGATTACAGGCTGACATTAATAATATTGATCTGCAGTACTTCAAGAATCAGACCAAGCCCCAGGTTGATCTCGTCGGTACCGTAGCCACAACCGGTTTGGCAGGTACCGCAGCAGCCACGACGCCTGCTGGAACACCTGTTCCATTGATCTCCGGGGATCCTGAGACGCAGGCCAACGCTTTCCTTTTAAGTCAGATTCAGGATATTCAACGCAGAGCGCTTTTCCCAGTCGCTCAATCACCGGTTGTGCTTACGCCAGCTTTGGCACCTTCGGATCTGGTTGGGGGTTATGGCAAGACTTTGCAGAACCTCGGAAGCTTCAACACATACAACGTTACTGTGGGCGTATCCATTTCAATTCCGTTTAAGAATCAAACTGCGGAAGCGAATCTTGCGGGAGCGAATATCTTGCGCGAACAGCTCGTGGCGTCAATGAGGTCAAGTGAGCAGTCGGTCGAAGTTGACGTGCGAAATGCTGCTCAGGCTGTAGAAAGTTCCCGGCGCCGCGTTCTTTCTGCAAAATCAGCAAGAGTTAACGCCGAGCTACAACTAGAAGGCGAGCAGCGACTTTATCAGGTCGGTCGCTCAACAACATTCCTTCTGTTTCAGCGTCAGAACGCGCTTACCAATGCTAAGGCGTCTGAACTCCGCGCGCAAACCGATTACAACAAAGCAATTGCTGATTTGCAAAGAGCTACAGCAACAACTTTGCGGGCTAACAACATCACTGTTAGCGCCAACACAGGTCCATAAATACGCCAGCGCATCCATTTGCCGTTTTCGATTTGCGATTGCTAAGGTAACTTATGTTACTGAGGCAATCGCAAATCTGTTTTTAATGTCCGACGAACTTTAGTTTGTCGCGCGTCGGATTGATGGTTCGAATTCTTCAAAAGTACTGTTCGATAACGCACGACAAACTAAAGCTCGTCGGACAATCGGATGAAGATCACTGCCACTATCATTACCCTTAACGAAGAATCAAATGTCAAAGCGGCCTGTGAATCGGTGGCGTGGGCGGATGAAGTCGTAATCGTGGACTCTGAATCGACCGATGCCACGCCTTCAATCGCACGGTCGTGTGGTGCGCGAGTGATTACCAATCGGTGGCCTGGGTTCGCCGCGCAAAAACAGTTCGCGGTTGAGCAGTCACAAAACGACTGGATCTTCAGTCTTGATGCTGACGAACGTGTTTCCGACGAGTTGAAACAAACAATTGAGGACCTTCGAAAACAAACTGACTCCACGCTGGCAGATGGATATCAAATTGCTCGACGCACACACTATCAGGGACGCTGGATCCGCGGTGGAGGCTGGTATCCGGATTGGCAATTGAGGCTCTTCAAAAAGAGCGCCGGACAATGGAAGAAGCGCCACATTCATGAGTCAGTGCAAATGAACAATGGTGCACGGGTTGAGAAGTTGCGAGGAGACATTCTTCACTACACAGTGCGCGATGCTGCCCATCATCATCAAATGATCGGAGAACGGTATGCACCACTCGCGGCTCTGCAAATGTATGAAGAAGGCAAAAGGACCTCGGCTATGAAGATAGCGACTGCGGGTCCGCTGGCGTTCATTCGGAGTTTCTTCTTAAAAACCGGTTTTCGAGATGGTTTGGCAGGGATTAGCATTGCGAGCTTCGCCGCTCATCATGCGTTCCTGAAGCATCTGATGTTGTGGGAGATGCAGAATAAACAATAGGTCTTTGGTTCTTGCGTCTGGACCTTCGACACCACCAGGCTTTAGCCGGTGGTACTTCAATTTCTAAGCTACTTCAGGATCGCAGATCTTTTGGGACACCACCAGGCTTCAGCCGGTGGTACTTCAACTTCTGAGCTACTTCACGCTTGCAGATCTTTTGGGACACCACCAGGCTTCAGCCGGTGGTACTTCAACTTCTAAGCTACTTCACGGTCGCAGATCTTCTGGGACACCACCAGGCTTTAGCCGGTGGTACTTCAACTTCTGAGCTACTTCACGCTTGCAGATCTTTTGGGACACCACCAGGCTTCAGCCGGTGGTACTTCAACTTCTAAGCTACTTCACGGTCGCAGATCTTCTGGGACACCACCAGGCTTTAGCCGGTGGTACTTCAACTTCTGAGCTACTTCACGCTTGCAGATCTTTTGGGACACCACCAGGCTTCAGCCGGTGGTACTTCAACTTCTGATCTACTTCACGCTTGCAGATCTTTTGGGACACCACCAGGCTTCAGCCGCTGGTGTCTTCAAGCGGGTGCAAAGCACCAACATCAAAAAACCAAGCACAACCCGTCGTCAACACGTTACAATCCCAACTGATGCTTGCTGCCGAGCTACTTGTCACCCCAACCTTCAATTTGCTTCCCCCAGTCTTCGGATACATTCTGGCCGGTATCTTTGGGGCCATCATTGGCAGCTTTCTGAATGTGGTTATTCATCGACTGCCGCGCGAGGAATCAATCGTATTTCCAAACTCGCGCTGTCCGTCGTGTGGTGCAACAATCGCGTTCTATGACAACGTGCCGGTCGTCAGTTATCTCCTGCTCCGTGGCAAGTGTCGTGGTTGTCAGAAGCACATCTCAGCACGTTACCCGTTAGTTGAACTCTTGTCTGCTCTTCTGTTCGTCGCTGTCGCCTGGCACGACGGTCTTAGTGCAGTACTCCCGTTTAACCTTATATTTGCTGCGGCCCTACTTGCTCTGGTGTTCATCGACGCTGAACACATGCTCCTGCCAAATGCGATCACTTATCCCGGAATCATCTTCGCTCTTATCGCCCGTTTAGCACTTCCCTATTTAACTGCTACTCATCACTTCGATGATTTACCGTCGCTGACCCATGGCGCGCTTTCTAATTCGCCGATTTGGCTCACCTCGCTTGTTGGCGGTTTGTTAGGAGCATTGATTGGTGGCGGGTCATTGTGGCTGATGGGGTGGACGTGGGAGAAACTTCGGGGAATCGAAGCAATGGGGCTGGGTGACGTGAAGATGATGTTCATGGTAGGCGGTTATCTTGGCTGGCGCCTGACAATCATCACCATCTTTCTTGGTGTGTTTTCCGGATCCGTCATTGGCATTTTGCTGATGGCGCGAGCCGGAAAGAAGGACATGCAGATGCTTTTGCCTTTCGGCGTGTTCCTGGGAATTGGCGCTATTGCTGCACTGCTGTTCGGATCTCAGGTTGCGGACTGGTACGCGGGACAGTTTTAATAATTTCAGATTCAAGATTTCAGATTGGAAGAATATAGGTCCTATAGGTCGTATAGGATCCCATTAACAACGGGACACTAGATCTGAAATTTGAAATCTTCAATCTGAAATTCCCATGGCTTTCCGCCGGTTCCAATTCGGATTCACCTTGATGGCAGGCCTGTTTTTGCTGGCAGTCCTGTTTGCCATACTCCTCTACGCTTTCACTCCCGCCACTCCTGCCGCTCGAGGGCCGATCCTACTCGCATCGTTCATCGCCATTCTCCTCGGCAGCCTTCTCGGCATTCTCTTTCTACTGCGTTGGGTATTGCGACCCTATCAGCAACTGCTTGGCGAAGCAGAGCGCGCGTCAGTGCATTCTCAACTACAAAAGTCTCAAGACGAAGCTGAATTTGTGCTCGAGACGTTCCAGTCCGTTGTCGCTCAACTCCAGGAACAACGGGAAGAGCTTCAACGTCTGAGTGAACACGCACGCGAGCGCGCAAGCTCTGCGGAGAAGTTCAGCGAACGAATCGTTGCCAGTCTTCCTTCCGGGTTACTGGCCTTTGATGGCCAGGGACTCTCGATCACTATCAATTCTCCAGGGAAGACGCTTCTCGAACTCGACGGTCATGGACTTGGCGAACCGTATCAAAAACTACTCGCTAATTATGTCGAGCTCGCGGAAATGGTGGGTCACTGTCTAAAGGATGGAACACTTTACAGGCGCGTCGAAGTCGAATCGATAACAACAAACGGTCAGACGAAGCGACTTGGTGCAACGATCGCACCAATTGAATGGCACGCTGAACGTGGACCTCATGGCGCGTTGTGTTTGTTGACGGACATCACCGAAGTCACCGAACTCAAAGAGCAATTAGCGCTACGGAACAGTCTGGAAAGCCTTGGCGAAATGTCGGCCGGTCTTGCTCATGAATTCAAGAATGCGGTCGCGGCGATGCAGGGATATGTTCAACTAATCCAGACACAGAACCTGGAAGCGAAAGCAGCTATGACAGCCGGCGCCTTATTGAATGAGGTTCAGAGTCTTTCTACGATGGTGACGTCGTTTCTGAACTTTGCCCGACCTCAACCGCTCCACGTCGAAGACGTTTCGATGAAGGAATTGATTGAGGAATGCATCAGCGAGCTGAGTCCACTGTTCGAGCAGAAAAGAGTTGAGCTTGTCGCCGGCTCGCTGACAGACTTTACCGTTCCTGCGGATGAGCGGATGTTGCGTCAGACCTTGCTCAATCTTCTGCGAAACGCCGCTGAGTCTATTCCCGAAAACAGTCTGCGACGTTCTGTCTTTCTGGATGTCGACTCGGACACGGATTCGACTCGAAGACAGTGGATTGTGATTGAGATTAAGGACACTGGTTCGGGCATAGCGCCGCACGAGTTGAAAAAGATCTTCATTCCCTTCTTTACAACCAAAGCCGAAGGTCATGGTGTAGGACTCGCGCTGTCACATCGAGTTATTAGCCAGCATGGAGGGACGTTGACCGCACACAATGTTATTGAAGGTGGCGCAGTATTCAGCATACGATTACCAATGTCCGATATGCTTTAGCTTGTCGTGACGCAACCAATCCAGTCCTCAATTCCAGAGCTTCTAAGAAACTCAGGACTTGGTTGGTTGCGTCACGACAAGCTAAAGCATATCGGACATTATTTGCGGCCGAAGTATTCACCCCATCGTTTATCAACCAGGTCTCGAATGTCATCACGCACAATTAGCTCATCGGGAAATCCTGGCTTCGTGCGCGCATCGATTACAATTGGCTCTTTATAAACGAGGTGATGACGCTGAATGGTTGTCTGCGCAGCATAGATATCTGCCGCCGGTTCGAAACGAGTCCATGTTGCCCACAAGAAATCCGGAACGCTGTCGGCGACGCTTGCATCGTCGTGCAAGATAATCAATGGCCAATCCGACAAAGTCGAATCTCGTGCGATCCTATCCGGCAGTTCCTCATCTTCGGCGAAGCTACCACCTTCAAGCACCAGGCAACCTCCACAGAAAACGGCGGCGCGAGAAACACCTTGTGGCAGTGCTCCTTTGAATTCTCGCGACAACGGTCTGATGGGTTCGCCCAAACCCAACATTATGGCCTTGCTACCCTCATTAACTTTTCCGCTTGTGTAGTCGAGGGTATCCATTGAAACATTTGAGATCACAAACAGATCTGTTTCTGGACGAAACCTTTCGAGGACGTGTTCGAGGAGCCTCGGAAAGTCAGTGAGATCCCGCGGCGTGTCCGTAATTATCAAGAACTTGGTCAGTGAGAGTTGACCCTCGCCGAGTATTCGAAAAGCTGAGACGAGCGCTTCGCGACCGTATCGCTCCTGAACTACCGCAGCGCACAAGGAATGGAAACCCGTTTCTCCATAAGTCCAAAGATTCCTGACTGAAGGCATAACGAGTGGGAAAAGAGGTGAGAGTAGTTTCTGTAAATAATCGCCTATGAAAAAGTCTTCCTGACGTGGTTTACCAACAACTGTCGCCGGATAGATCGCATCGCGACGATGAAAAACTGCATCAACATGAAAGACCGGGTACTCGTGGCGCAGCGAGTAATAACCATAGTGATCGCCAAATGGTCCTTCAATTCTTCTTTCGTGCGGACGAGCACTTCCGAGCAATGCAAACTCCGCCTCCGCAGCAAGACGATGGGCTGACTGCGGCACCTTAACCATCTTCAATCGCTGACCCGCGAGGAGCGAACCTAGAACCAGCTCCGGCACGTCTTCTGGAAGTGGGGCAATCGCTGCAAGAATCAGCGCTGGTGGACCGCCAAGAAAAACAGTCACAGGCAAGTTCTGATTTTGCTGCTCGGCTTCGCGATAATGAAACCCACCTCCCTTTTGAATTTGCCAATGCAATCCAGTAGAGGTCCTGTCGAAGACTTGCATTCGGTAGACGCCAAGATTGTGTTTCTTCGTCGTTGGGTTCTCTGTGTAAACAAGTGGAAGCGTAATGAAGGGTCCGCCGTCTTCCTGCCACGTTGTAAGTACCGGTAGCTCGTTAAGGCGTGCCGGCTGATCGATGACCTGAGTGACTGGTGCGCGAGAAGTATTTGAGGTGCCCAGTTTGAGTAGTTCGAAGACGATCGAACGATGGTCCCAAAGCTCGGCCGGTTTCGGCGGCAGAATCGACTCAGCGATGTGCACCAGGTCGCGAATGATCGACTCAGGCTTTGGTCCGAACGCCAGATCAATTCGACGTGTGGTTCCGAACAGATTTGTGACGACGGAATATCGACTACCTTTGACTCGGCGAAATAGTAAGGCTGGCCCGCCTTCGGCAATGACTCGCCGATGGATCTCTGCGAGTTCGAGATAGGGATCGACTTCCGCCTTTATCTCAACTATTTCGTTTTCTCTTTTGAGCAGATCGAGAAATGTGCGGAGGCTCTGATGCATTCGAAGGGGGAGTATAGCAAGGAGAATGTCCGATATGCGTCTGTCTTGTCGTGACATAACCAACCATGCCCGGAGTCTCTAAGACGCTCCAAAACTTTTGGGGGCTTGGTTGGTTGTGTCACGACAAGCTAAAGCATATCGGACATCAGTGCTAGGGCTTCTCCACGGTTCTCGGTCTCATTTTGCCGGGCGCGGATTCCGTTTGGCCCATGCGTTTCTCAATCTCATCGCAAGCAACTTCTGCGGCTTCCGCTACTTTTGGCTGAAACGAATCGCGATAAGGTTTGATCATCTCGAACGTTTCAGAATTACCAATCCGTGCAAACACTTTCATTAGGCCCGCACTCAAACGCGGCGGATTGTTCTGTTTCTCCAAATAGGGATAAAGGAGATCCGGACTCTCCAGCTCCCACAAATACCCAACAGCTTGATCCTGCCGCCCTGAATCAAGTTCCCTAACCACTCGAAACAGCGCGTCTGAATGTCCCATTCGATAAAGCGCCCAATCAAGTGCCAGTCGCACTTCTTTGTTCTTTTCCTGCAGTTGATAACCTTCGACGATCTTTTTCTGATCCGTGGCCGCGAGACGCGCCAGTGCCTCCGCGCTCTTTTGTCGCACTAATGGATCTGGATTGCCCAGTTGTCTCGCCAGATCGTTCGTGTTGGCGCGAGCATCAATCCCATCTATCGGAGATTGCGCGTTAGCAACAGCGCCTGGAACCAAAAGAAAGACGATCAAATAAGGGAGAGTTCGAAGAAAAGATAATGAACAAGTACTCATCACGAACTCCAAACTAAATCATTGTGGCTGCTTCTTTCTCAGCAGCCTGGTGTTGAGATCTAACTCCGTAATCGGAATGACTTCGACGTTCGGGTGTTGTTTCTGTAACTCAGGAAGAAATGCCTTTGCGTTTCCGACGATAATTATATTGCTCGTCTTAGCGTCCAGTCGCGTAACTGCAAATTTCTGCACGTCCTGCGAATTGATTGCCTCGACATTGGCGATGTACCGGTTGATCTCATCCAGGCTCAAACCGTGAAGCGCCAACGATGCAACCTGGCCTACAAGTCCGTTAGCTGTCTCCAGGTTGCGCGAAAAGTTTCCAATCAAAACTGCCTTGCGTGGGACCAACTCCGGTTCGGCCGGAGGGGAACTCGATAAACGGCTGATCTCTACCAGAAGCAAATCAGCGACTTGAGCGCCCGACTCGTTCTTTGTCTGAGCAGATGCGACAAACGGACCGACATCACGCCGCGTGTCAAGTGTACTACCTGCGCCATAACTCAAACCACGCTTGATGCGAATTTCCTGATTGAGCCGGCCCGAGTAACCACTTAGCACTGAATTAGTCACGATGCCCCGAAAGTAATCCGGATCTCGACGTGTTATGCCGGTGCGCGCCAGATACACTGCGGCTTGTCCGGCATCGGGTTTGTCGATGACGACGATGCGACCCATCGATGGCGCTGCTTCTTTCATTGCAGCACTCAATTGAGCCAGAGGAGTTGATGGCTTTGGCCAGTCACCGAAGTACCTGGTACCCAGTGCGATCGCGTCTTTTGCAGAGATGTCGCCGCCGATGACGAGGATTGCGTTATCGGGTCGATAGAAACGGCTGTGTAATTTCGCGATGTCGGCGGGCGTGATTCGTGTCAACGATTCGCTTGTCCCCGAAAGCGGATGACCATATGCGCTATCGCCAAAGACGACACGCGCCGCGACGAAGCGCGCGATCGATCCCGGATCGCCAAGTGCTAATGTCAGATTGTCGAGATACTGTTGCCGCAGCCGGTCAACTTCTTCGCGCTTGAACGTTGGACGACGCACTACGTCGGCAAGAATCTCCATGGCGGGAGAGACCTTGTCAGACATGACGCCGACAGTCGCAAACGATGAATCCCAACGCGCACCCGATTCGAGCGAACCACCGAGCCTCTCGATCTGTTCGGCGATCTGCGTCGCGTCACGGGTCTGAGTTCCTTTAGTAAGCAAGCTCGCGGTTATGTCCGCGAGACCCGCCAACTCAGGTGGATCTACTTCTCCACCATTCTTGATCACGACCTGGGCCGACACGAGAGGCGACTCATGCCGTTCGATCACGATTACGCGTAGTCCGTTCGGCAATGTTTGCTCGACAGGTTTCGGAAAAACTACCAAACGCGGCGGGGCTGGAGGCGGTGGTGTGGCTTGAGGTGTTTGCGCACAGACCACAAAGGAAAGCAGCAACAAAACTATAAGCGCGAGCACACGATCTGATGCTCTCATGTCACTGGCCTCCCTTCTTTTCGGATTCGGGTAGGTAGTAGAGCACCATCCGGTTCTTATCGGAGAAGTATTTCTTCATGACGCGTTGCACATCAGCAGCTGTCACCGCCTGCAACCGTTCAAGATCAGTATTCACGCGCGCCGGATCACCCAATAACACTGCAGCCTCGCCTAACGCGAGTGCTTTTCCATTACTCGTCTCCAGTTTTTGTAATTGCTCCGTGACGATCTGGTTCTTCGCTTTTTCTAACTCGGCGGCCGACACTGGCGCGTCTTGAAGCTTCTTTATCTCTGCGAGAAGCGACTTCTCGACGTCTTCAGTTTTTTTGCCTTCAGAGAGGATCGCGAATAATACAAACAAGCTCACGTCCTCACGTGTCTCAGAATTGGCGTCTACTTCTGCAGCGAGCTGCTGCGTGTACACAAGCGAGTTATACAGACGTGAAGATTCACCGCTGGAGAGAATAGCGTCCGCCACCTCCAACGCTTTCGAATCGGGATCGGACTCTCGAGGGGTCAGGTAGGTTAATCCAACCGCCGGTAGATCGTTGCTGCCGTATTCTGTAAAACGTGATTCGCTCTCGCGCGGTGGCTCTTTGATCGTCACTCGAGGCAATTGAAGATTTGGTTTCGCGATGCCGCCAAAATACTTGTCGACCCAGGCATCGAGTTGCTTTGGATCGAAGTCGCCGACCACAACCAGGGTCGCATTGTCAGGACGGTAGTACGTCGAATGAAACTCCTGAACATCATGGAGCGACGCTGCGTCGAGATCTTCGATGCTGCCGATCGTGGGACGCTTGTAGGGATGTGCGACAAACGATTTCTGTTGAAGTAAATACTCGAACTTTCCATAGGGCGGTGCGAGCACGCTCTGCCGGTACTCCTCTTTCACCACTTCGCGTTCCGATTTGAAGTTTGCTTCGTCTACATTCAGACCAGAAAGCCGATCAGCCTCCGCCCAGATTAGAGTTTCGAGATAATTCGAAGGCACCACTTCGTAATAGACAGTCACGTCGTCTTCCGTGAACGCGTTATTGAAACCACCGACATCTTCCGTAAGGCGATCCATCATCTCCGACTTCATATTCTTCGTGCTCTTGAACATGATGTGTTCGAAGAGATGAGCAAAGCCACTGCGATTTGGTGGGTCATCTTTCGAGCCAACGTGATACCAGACCTGAACGGCAACGGTAGGACTGGAATGGTCCGCTACGCTTAGCACCCGAAGACCGTTCTCAAGCGAACGATCGGTAAACTTGAGTTGCGGCATTCGCGTTTGCGCGAAGCCACTGAACGAATAGGTTGTAAGTAGAGAGACGACGAGGATTAGGCGGGTGAAACAAGCCATCAAGCTGCTCCGGTTCTGATTAGTCGATGTCCAACGGATTTCGGTATGGCTTGTCTTTGTCCTTTTCAGCACGCTTCATTGCTTCCTGAAATTTCTCTTCAAGGATCCGGTCGCGATCTTTCATAGAACTCAGTTCCTGGGCAAAAATCTGTTCCCGCATTTGCTTTTGCTTATCCAGGCCCTTAACCATTTCATCAAAAGAAGCAAGAGGTTTGGTTTTCTCCTCGTGCGAAAGCAGGGCTCCCGTTGAAGAATCGATCATCAACGTCGCTTCACAGCAGGGGCAAATTAGAGTGAATTTTGTAGTGTCAGCCACGGCATAGTCCCTTTCTGTTTCAGGGCTACTCCAAGTATACATCAGCAACAAAAACAAAAGGGGTGACGCCAAGAGTCACCCCGGTTGCCGACCGCCGTTAGCAACACTTTTTAAGGAATTACTTTCTTGACTGCGCTTCCCACCTTTTTTGCACCGGACACCGTCTTGTTCTTAACAGTCTGTGCGCCCTCAACAGACTTCTCACCTACCGTCTTTGCCCCTTCGGCAGACTTCTGACCTACCGTCTTTCCAACATCAGCAGACTTTTCACCTACCGTTTTAGACTTGTCCACCGTCTTCCCAGCGATTGACTCGGTTTTCTCCTTTGTGGCAGAACCTACGTCCTTGGCCTTCCCGGCTACATCTTCGCTTTTGTCAGCAACGAAGTGGGCCGCATCCGCAACCTTGTCTCCAGTCGCGTCAAGGACACCTTCAGATTCACTTTGGTTGACTTCGCGCTCTTCACCACTCGGAGAGTAAGCCTTGACGGTTCTCTTCCCGTTCGCGGTCGTCACGACGACGCGCGAGATTCGAGGATTGTTGTGAAAAACGCGTTCTTCAGTCTTGACACCATTGGCGTCTACTTTTGTCGAGATTTGTGAATTGTCCGGACCAGGTCGAGTAGCGGTTTCTGCGGCACTATTGGAATTAGCGCCCGCACTCGCCACAGTCTCATTCGATTTAGAACAACCGACGGCAAAAGCCATCGATAACACGAGCATGAACAAACAAAGCTTTCTAGTCACGCTTAACGTCCTCCTCGTTTCATCAAATTCTGCAAGTAACGTACCAACGAATCCTTCAATATAGCTTACGGTTTTTATGACTTCAGGCCTTTGCTTCCAAGTAAAGCAATACGCCGCAAGTTCTCCAGCGTTCAGATACAGTACGTAATTCGTGCCATTGCCCCTTTACCTTATACGCATCAGCCATTTTCGATTGACTTTCGTTTGGATTTCCTTTAGAAGCACTCTACTGCAAGACTGCGACTGGCGTCGAATCCAACCTGTTCAAAGTGGCGCCAAAGCTACATCTTCTTTCGTGCTTTCAGATTTGAGACTAAACATCTTTGGCCGCAAAAAACATCCCCAAGGAGTTATTTGTATGCGCAGAATAGTTTTTGTTGCACTAGGAGCTTTGGTTCTCGGAGCCTTGATGCTCCCAACGCAACGCAACTTCACCGCAAGTGCCGATTCCCAGGGCGAACGGTTAGCGATGTTCAGCAAACCGGCGGTGGTGCGCATTGTTGATGGCGCCGCGGGCCAAATCTATTTTCAGCCACCCGGATATCAGGGTCAAACCTACAATGTCTCATTGATCGCATTGGGGTCCGGCTTCTTCATTAGTAACAACGGCTATATTGCCACCAATGCTCACGTCGTCTCGACTACTCACGAGGGCGAAGAAAAAGCAAAGCAAGCACTCTTCTATCAAATGGTTCAGCAGATTGCGAAACAACTGAACCGGGATCCTCGGAGCTTGAATACGAATCTTATCGACCAGTACAGCTCGCTACAAAACTTCAAACTCTTCCACCACGTGATCATTCCCGATGGCAGTGCGTTTCCTTTTGAGATCAAACAGTATGGAGCACCAACGGGTGAGAGTAACGATCAGGGTAAGGACGTCGCCATTGTTAAGATTGAAGTTAAGAATGCACCTATTTTAAAGCTTGCCGATTCTGAAAAAGTGAAACTACAGGATCACGTCACAGTGATCGGATATCCGGGCGCCGCTGATACATTCAACTCAGGATTGCTGGACAGCAAGTCAGCATTCGAAGCAACCATAAACGACGGAAAGATTTCTGCCAGGAAAACCGCGAGCAGTGGTGCTCCTATCCTGCAAACAAGCACACCAGCCACTCACGGAAATTCCGGTGGACCCGTAATTAACGATGACGACGAAGTTGTAGGCCTGCTTACGTTCCGTGGCGACACAGTTAATGGTCAGGAGATTTCCGGCTTTTCCTTCGTCGTACCGTCGAACACGGTGATGGAATATATACGAAGCGCCGGTGCAACAAACGAAGAAGGTCCAACCGACAAACTCTATCGCGAAGGACTAGAGTCGTATTGGGCACAACACTATTCGGAGGCGATTCCAAAGTTCGAGGAGGTTCAGAGACTTTTCCCTCAACACTCTGAAATCGCCCGGTTATTGCAGTCAGCCCAGCAAGCCAAGGCTGAAGGCAAAGACAAGTCGAGTTTTCCGTTTTGGGTAGTCGCTGTCATCGGCATCGTTCTCTTTTTGCTCATTGCAATCGTTCTTATCGCGATCATCATATTTGTAGTAGCTCGACGTCGCGGGAAGAAGAAAGCACCAGCAGCCCCTACACCAACTCCCGCTCCGGCGAAGGCAACTCCAGCGTATTCGCCTACGCCAACACCCGCGTATAACCCATCACCCGCGTCCGCGTCGCCGGCACACAATCCCGCTCCAGCTCCCGCGGCGACCAGGGTATCGCCCGTAATGAATCCTGGCGATCAGGGTATGACCATCGATCTCTCACGCACTGTGGCAATCACGCCGGAGATGGATACAGCACAAATTAATTACGGCTCAATAAGATTTGTTTCAGGAGCGCTTACTGGAAAGCAGTTTGAGATCAAACCTGAAGGTGAGTATGTGGGTCGTGACAGCTCAAGCTCACAAGTAGTAGTTCCGGATCCGCGAATTTCAAAACGTCATCTTTGGATTGGAGTTCGCGACGGCCGCGTGGTTATTGTTGACCAGGACTCACGCAATGGAACATTCGTAAACGATCCAAAGTCGGCACGCGTAAAGGAAACTTCACTAAACTCAGGCGACACAGTAATCCTGGGGGAATCCGATGTTGCTCGATTTGAATATGTGAACTAAGAACCAGTCAGAACCGAAACGCGGTAGCGTCGGGTTTCTCATCCAAGCAAGGTCATTGAATTGGCAGGACCCGACGCTACCGCGTTTCGGTTCTGACTTGTCCTTCAGAGTGTGAATCGAGTAATGATTCAAGAGCATCTGCAGGTAAGGGCTTACTAAACAGGCCGCCTTGTATCTCATCGCAACGCAACAGGTGTAGAAGGCGCAACTGTTCTTCCGTCTCCACTCCCTCCGCTATGACTTTGAGCCGCAGGTTGTGAGCAAGGGTAATAATAGCCAACACAAGCGCTGCGTCATCAGGCTCGGAAGGAGCTTCTGAGACGAAAGACTTGTCGATCTTTAATGCGTTTATAGGTAATCTTTTCAGCGAAGCAAGCGACGAAAAGCCGGTACCAAAGTCGTCAATCGAGCAATAGATACCCATCGACTTCAATCTACTAAGAACATTTGCCGCGAGCTCAGCATTCTGCATGATGGAACTCTCAGTCAGTTCCAATTCAAGGTACTCAGGCTCAAGGTTCGTCTCTCTTAAGGCTTTGATGACAGTATCGGCCAAGGCTTGATCATGAAGTTGTCGAGCTGAAATGTTGACTGCCATTCGGATCCTAGCGAAGCCCTGATTCTGCCAACGCTTATTTTGTAAACATGCTTCTTTTAGTACCCACTGACCAATAGGAATAATTAATCCAGTGTCCTCAGCAAGTGGGATAAATTCTGCCGGCGAAATTAACCCGAGTTGAGGATGATGCCAGCGTACCAACGCTTCCACGCCAGTAATCTCGAGCGAGTCGACCGAGACTTTGGGCTGATAGTGGAGTATGAATTCCTGATTTTGGAGGGCACGACGCAGCGTGGTTTCAAGAGACAATCTGCGGGACGCGCGATCGTGTATGTCCGCAGTGTAGAACTGATAGTTTGCTCCTCCAGATCTCTTCGCTTTGTATAGCGCTGCTCCCGCATTCTTCAGCAGAGTTTGGCCATCATCGCCATCGAAAGGAAACAGGCTGATTCCTACACTGGCCGTGGCAAAGAGCTCCTGACCATTTATCTCGAACCCAAATCTCAGAACTTGCGATAACGATCCAATCGTTTCAATTACATCATCTGGACCTTCGATTTGCGTGCGCAGGAGTGCGAACTCATCACTACCAAAGCGAGCGATTGTGTCCGTCTGTGCAACGCAACTCTTTAATCGCTCGGCAAATTCCCGTAGGAGAACGTCACCCGGGCCGTGTCCCAGCGTGTCGTTGACCTTCTTGAATTGATCAAGCGAGATGAAGAGGACACCTAAGGTTTGACCAGCGGATTTCGCCATCGCGATGGCCTGCGCCAGACGGTCCTCAAACAATGCGCGATTTGGTAACTGAGTGATTGTGTCGTAGTAAGCGAGAAAATCGACCTCGGCGGTACGCTCTTCAAGTAGTTGCTCCAACTGTTCGCGGTATTGTTCCTTCTCGCGTATAAGGCTTCGATGATCTAAAGCGCGCTGAACTGCAGCATCGACGTGACGCATATCGAGAGGTTTTGTGATGTAGTCGAAAGCGCCTACTCGCATTGCCTCAATTGCCGTCTCGATATCCTGGTGTCCACTGATCATCACTACAACCGTGCCGGGCGATATTGAATGAAGTTTGGGAATCAACTCGATGCCGCTCATTCCTTCCATGTCGATATCGCTTATTACGAGATCGAAAGCTTCCTCGGCTAACTTAGTGAGGGCCGCCTCGGCGGATGCTACCGAACTACAGCTACAGGAGTTGCCCAATATAGCAACGAACAGATCTCTAATTTGGGCGTCATCATCAATAATGAGAACGCTTGCCTTTCGCTGCTCGTATCCTAAGGGTCTCATTTATTTACTGAAGTATAGTTAATCTCCGCCCGGGCGATAACACAAACACGCACTCTACCTGTTTTACTTTTCAATGGGCTTGGTTGGTGGCCTTACGAATTAGAACGGTGAGCGCGAAATGTAAGCACCGAAGTTTTGGTTAAAGGCCCTTGCACGTACCTGGTTGCCATTTCTCCCTGAGGGCACGTTCGTAGCTGGCTTTTACTTCCTTCAAACTCCAATCTTTTCGCTGCCAGATTGTTCCATCAGCGTACTCAACTCGGTTGATGACCACCTTCTCGCGAAACGAACTGTCCTTCTTCCCCAATGATTCAACATTAACAACATTAGCAGGGCTTGAAACACTAAACCCCTCAAGCTCCTTTTCTTTGCCTTGGGCCAGGCTGAGCCCGCAAAGAAATTGGTGGCGGGTTGTGTTCGATTCGTTGGCTGGGTCGATGAACTGATACTCCCAAAACAAAACCTCGACTAACTGAGTGGCGGAGTTTTTCACCTTCACTCGGTAAGAAAAGCCGTCCACTTGCTTTGTTTGAGGCGAACGCGCTTCCTGAACATTCTTCTCGATTTGAGCGCTTCGACCGTCCAGTGTGTCGGAATTCGGATCTCGAACACCTTGTGGATCATTCATGCGAACATTCCGCGCGAAGTTTTTGTTCTGCGGAATCATTGCGCTTGCCGGTGGAGTAATCCCTTCGGGCGACTCCGTCTTCTCGATTGTGCGACGCGCTTTCGACCACTTATACGTCGTCACCTCGATTTGCGAAGCGTCAGTTGAGACCTGTTGAGGGAGCAGGAGAAAAGAACAAATAAGCGGGACGAAGAAAAAGATCTTCATAGTTAACTCCGCCGAAGTTGTAAACGGACATCCGTAAATAGCAATCTCCTTTTGGGGAGTCTATTGGAGCGGGCGACGGGATTCGAACCCGCAACCCTCAGCTTGGGAAGCTGATGCGCTACCGTTGCGCCACACCCGCTCACTTGGAGATAGCTTTCAAAACTGTTCCAAAACGCGTGGAAGGTAATCGCAAGAGGAAGATAGTTAAGACCAGTCCTGGTGTCAACGTGATTTCTTTTCAGGAATCACGCACCGAGGAACTTGCCAACGACATCCGGCCAACGATTCTGCGCTTTAAGAATTAGTTCAATTACCTCACGCACGGCGCCGTGTCCGCCGGCCACCCTGGTTACATAATGTGCAGTTCCGATTGTTTCCGCACTGGCATCAGCAACTGCCACGGCCAAACCAGAACACTTCATCAGCGGGATATCGTTCAGGTCATCGCCAATGAACGCTACCTCATCGTTTGATACGCCGGCGACTTTGATCGTTTCATTGAATGCGGCCAGTTTGTCATTACAGCCCAAATGCACATAATTCATCCCGAGACCTCGCGCGCGTCGCTCAACTGCCGTGGAAGAACGACCTGAAATAATTCCGCTGCTTAGCCCGGCACTGTGAAGCAACTCAAGCCCAAGCCCGTCCCGTGTGTGAAATTCCTTTTGATCATCTTCATCAGAAACGATCCAAATACGCCCGTCAGTTAGAACACCATCGCAGTCCATCAATAACAACTTGATGCGAGCTGCTCGGTCCTGAAGCGATGATGATTCACTCATTGATGCATTTCTTCAAACAGCTCAATACCAAGAAGCTTTAGACCTGAAGGCGTGCGTGTCAGCATTAACACAGCCGTACCCGTTCCTTCCTTGCCGAGTTTCCTGGCCGTGATGCTGACGTCGGCTGCAATAAGATCTGCGTTCAACTGCTCTGTGCGTATGACTGTGGTATTCCAGGCGTCAGTACCGATGCTGGCATTGATAAATCTGACTAACTCACCAGAAACTACACGCGCTTCCAGCTCCGTCTTCTTTCCGCTAACAACCGCTTGCGACAGCTGAGTCACAAACGACCGCACAGACTCATCAACTGGCGGTGCGTTGTTGGCCGCTTGTTCGGCGCGAATGCGAGCAGACCGCGCCGCCAAAGAAGAAGGATAGTCACGACTTGCAAAAACAGCGTCATTGAATCGCTTTACTGCTTCAGCGGGTTGGTTGCGTTTCAGACTAATCTCTCCAAGACCGATATTGGCCCAGGCTAAAGTTGCGGTGAACGGCAGGGCCTCATCCAAAGCAGTTCGGAAAACCTTTTCAGCCTCGCCGAGTTTGTTTTCACCAACGAGTGCACGACCCAATAGGATGCGAGCCTCCTGCAAACGAGGCGCTGCGACTAACATTTCTCGCGCGGTTGCTTCGGCCTTTGGATACTCCTGACCACCAAGCTGTGCTGCTCCCTGGGTCAAAGCGTCAGGAAGATCTCTAACGCGCGGCACCGTGTCGTTTCCATAATCTGTCTGCGGATATAGCTTTTCCGGATCAACTTCAACGCGAACGATGCGGGCAGGTGTTTTGAATACTACCTCCGCGAAGTTCTTTGCAGGGATCGTGGTTTCCGCCTGCACCGTTTGGCCCTGTTCAGTAGTTGCGGCAACGTTAACTGTCACGTCGATCGAACCGAGATTTCGGAGTGCAGAAACCGACTCATTTCCGCGAGACTGGGGAAGGCCGACGAGCAAATCAGTGTCGACGACTTGATCAAGCTGCTGGTCTAGCAAAGCCTTCAAAGGGTCGCCTCCGCGTTGAACGATAGCCCCCCGCAAGCCAGCCAGAGTTAAACCATTGTTATCTGTCTTGCCAGACTGCAGTGCTGATTTGAGTACGCCTAAGAACGCTTCATGGCCTAGCCGGCGATCTACGAGTCGCCAAAACATCGCACCGCGATTCGGAACCGATCCCCAGTAAGTACTGTCTAGTTGAGTAGCACGAGCCAACGGAGCATCACGCTGAGCGACGGCTGCATACGCGATGCGTTCGCGCAGGAGCTCTGACTGTACGGCATCGTGACCGAACTGTTTTTCGAGAAACTGCGTCGCCAAGAACCTCGCAAGCCCCTCCTTAATCGCGCCGGATCCCTCTCCGCGAATTGGTGTTTGTCCGCCAAACCACAGACGACTCATTGCCTCTGCAATCGACAACGCTGTCGCTGCGTCAATCCGTGGCAGGCGAAGAGTATTTGCATCAAAGAGAACGGTACCTGAGTCGCTTTCTCCCGCGCCCCTCCTGACGGATACGAGACGAATGGGAACATCCGGCGCTTCTCCAAACGCGCCGGCAAAGAATGCTCGCGCCGCGCTGCTGAATGCGACCAATGCGTCTGCCTGTTTTCTTTCATCGGCATTGCTGCCTTTGGGAATTAAGACACTAATTCCCTTGCCTTCGCCGGCGCCATCGACCTTGTCCCAGTTTCCCTGAACAAAGAATGGTTGACCCGACAAGGGTTGCTCAAAAACGCTCGTGCCGCCGGAGGACTTATCAATTCCCGAGGAGACGACATTAGGTAGGTTTACTGATATTCGGAACGGTGCCGTATCAGCGCCCCGAAGCGTGTAGGGCGTATTCGGTGTCGGATACCAAATCGATAATGGTAGGAATTGCGTGCCGACCGGGCTTATTGCGGCCGTGCCCGAATTGCTTTCGATTGGTAGAGTGTAGTTAACAACGAGCGTTGCGGAAGTGTTTGGGCTGGCAGCACTGGTCAGCGAAACCTCAGCGCGCATGAGGTCTCCGCGCGGATCGTTTCCCGGCCGAAAATTGGCAGGTGCTCCATTAACGGTTACAGAACTGATTTTCGCTTTTGAATGTAACTTGATAGTGAACGTCCGGCCGGGACTTCCACCGATGTTCGTCGCCTTGAGTGTAGCAACAACACCAAGCTGTCGCTCGGCTTGCTGAACATTGACAGCAAGATCATATGAATCGACCTGCCATAATGCAGGAGCAACTTGAGTTTGGGCCGTTGTGCTCGAATCAAGAGCGAACACAAGACACAGCATTAAAGAAAAAAGAATCCTCATAATCGACTCGGGATAGAAGAATAAGTCCGACGAACTTCAGTTTGACGCGCGTTGAGTTCAGGCCCGCTTGATATCAGACAACTCTCATAATCACACACGACAAACTAAAGTTCCTCGGACATTGAACGAACCAGTTGATGAATATCACGCAAAATATTGAGCAGCGACTGCATCCGATCTAATGGCAGAGCGTTTGGCCCATCCGACAGCGCGCGTTCAGGACAATCGTGAACTTCCATAAAAACCGCGTCGACACCACACGCAACTCCAGCACGAGCAAGAAATTCGATGTATTCCGATTGCCCGCCGGTTGCATCACCGAGCCCGCCCGGCAATTGCAAAGAGTGCGTCACATCAAACACAACCGGCACGCCAAAGCTCCTCATTATCGGAAACGATCGCATGTCTACGACCAGATTGTTATAACCAAACGTTGCGCCACGCTCTGTAAGCAGCAGCTTTTCACATCCTGCCTGCCGAGCTTTTGTGACGATGTTTCCTGCATCCTGCGGAGCCAAAAACTGTCCCTTCTTTACATTCACTGCCTTGCCTGTTTTTACAGCTGCCAGGATCAGATCAGTTTGGCGACAAAGAAACGCGGGAATCTGAAGAATATCCACAACCTCCGCAACCCTATCGACTTGAGAAACCTCGTGTACGTCGGTCAGCACTGGAACACCGACGTCCGTTTTTATCTTGTGGAGTACCTCAAGTCCGGCCTCCATTCCCAATCCGCGAAAACTTTTGATCGAAGATCTATTTGCCTTATCAAATGACGACTTAAAAACAAAATCGAGCCCGGCGTCTTTTGTTCGCGCCAAACACTCGCGCGCCATCATCATCGCATGATCGGAACTCTCGACCACGCAGGGTCCCGCAATCACAGTGAGACGTCCATCACCAAACGTCGCGTTTCCGACGGAGAACGTATTCGGTTTTACCGGCTTATTCATAGATTCATCAAAACGGCTTCGTGAGTATACGCTTGACCTTATTCATAACCGAACCTACCTTGCCTCGCTTTTTCTCAGGACTCGGAGAAGGACTGGCCGAAGGCTCGGGACTGGGCGATGGTTTGGATTTCTGTGTGGCACTCGGCGACGGTGATGGCAAAGCTGATGGCTGCGGTGTGGGAGAAGGATCGACGTTCGTTGTCGTAGCCGCCGGGACATTAGCTTTGCGAGCCTTGCTGGCAAAAAACAGAATCCCTGAAACCATCAATGCAAAAAGCACCATCGCAACTACGACTAATTTGCCGCTATAACCACGTCTGAGCCCGATTTCCACTCTTGAAAATGTGTTACTCGCCGTTCGGTTTGGAGCGGCTAATACGGTCGTCTCATTTTGTCCGGAGGTGAGAACGCGACCTTCGCGCAGTCGTGAAAGATCCACAATCAAACGTCCCGACGGTGATTCGACACCGACGTCACGCAATGCTGCGAGATCCGGTGACGAAATCAGGGCGTGATGCTCGAGGCCAAGTTTTTCAGCTACCCCCAGAAGTTCACTTCGGAACTCGGCGGCGTTTGCAGGTCGATCCTTTGCATCCTTCTCGAGCGCATGCAAAACAACCTTTTCGAGATCATCTGGAATAGCAGCAACGATCTCCCTGGGTGGCCGGGGATATTCAGAGGTCTGCTTCACCGCAATGGCCAGTGGGGATGAGCCACTGAATGGAACCGTTCCCGTCAACATCTCATAAAGAATTACTCCCAAACTATAGACATCCGCGGCGGGAGTAAGTTCGAGTCCGCTACATTGTTCGGGTGACATGTAACGCGGGGTACCAATCATCGCGCCGAGCTGAGTAAGTGTATGCGGTTCATCGTCATCTAAAGTTTCGGCAGCGAGTTTGGCGATACCAAAGTCGAGGACTTTGACGATGGAAGGAGCATCAGCACTTTGAGTGACGAAAATGTTTGCTGGCTTAAGGTCACGATGAATTACGCCAGCATCGTGCGCGGCGGCGACGGCCGCTGCGGCCTGGAGCATTAAAGACACCGCACGCGCAGTCTCGAGTGGTGCTTCTTTGGCAAGAATCTCCCGCAGGGTACGACCTTCGAGTAGCTCCATAACGATGTAAACGTAGCCTCCCGAAGTCTGTCCAAAGTCGGTAACAGCTACGGCGTTTAAATGCTGCAGGCGACCTGCCGCTTTTGCTTCACGTTGAAAACGCGCACGCGCCGCTTCATCTTCGAAGAGCCGTTGATTGAGAACCTTTACAGCAACGGCGCGATCGATGAGCAAATGGCGTGCGCGGTAGACGGTGCCCATCCCACCGATTCCGAGTGGCTGCTCAATTCGATATTTATTGTTGAGAGTCTGTCCAATCAGAGGATCTGCAGCATTGGTGGTTTCGGCGGCGGTAGGGTCTGCCTGCAGCGCAGTTTGATCGACCGTACAAAACTGGGCGTTAGAAGGGTAGTGTCTTCCGCATGTTGGACAAAGAAGCATCAGTAACTATTTGTTTCGAGGGAAGACAATGGGCCCGAGGATTATCGCCGAAAACCTGATTCGATGCACTCCGCGAGGAATTTAATTCTTCTCTGCGAATCCTCTGCGTTCTCTGCGTCTCGGCGGTGTCTTCGTGTGACTCATCTGATTTGTGATATTTCGTGGATCGTTCTTTCACAATCTGACAAAACGACTCATGAATCGACACGAAACAGGCGAAGACACCGCCGAGACGCGTAGAACGCAGAGAATGCGCAGAGAAGAGTTAAAAACAGGTCACAACTAACAATTTACGCCTGATCTTGACGTCAGTTGCGCCGATCAATCGCCGCTTGTTGCGCTGAGCCGCTCATGGACAACCAAGTCAACTTCTCCGTTTTTTTCCATCACCGTTTCAGACTGTAGTCTATTTTCGTATGCCGCTCGAACGAATGAGGCAAATAGCGGATGCGCACTCAACGGTTTTGACTTGTATTCAGGATGAAACTGTCCGGCCACGAACCAGGGATGGACCTCACGTAAAAGTTCGATCATCTCCACGAACTTACCATCGGGCGAAACGCCACTGAAAACTAAACCTTCGCTTTCCAGTTTTTGACGATATTCGGGATTAAATTCATATCGATGTCGGTGACGTTCACTGATCTCTTCCACTCCACCATAGATCTCGCTCACCAATGAACCTGGCGCCAGCCTGCATGGCCATGCGCCCAGACGCATCGTACCTCCCAACTCCTCAACACCAACGAGATCGCGGAGCTTGAATATGACCGGGTGTGGCGTCTCTAAATCGAACTCCGTAGAATCCGCATCCTTGAGTTCACAAACGTTTCGCGCGTACTCGATACACGCCGTCTGCATTCCTAAACAGATACCGAAGTATGGCGTCCGAGTTTTCCGAGCGTAGTAAATTGCTCTAATCATTCCGGCGATGCCTCGTTTACCAAAACCACCGGGCACCAGGATCGCGTCGAAATCGCGTAAACGATCCTCGTAGTCGTTGTCCATTAACTCTTCCGACTCAATCCACTTCACATCGACTCGAAGATTGTTGGCCACACCACCATGCGTTAACGCTTCACGAAGTGATTTATAAGAATCCTCCAGCTCAACATACTTACCAACGATAGCTATAGAAGTCTCACCTCCGGACGGTTCACGAATTGTAGCGACGAGATTTCGCCATTCCGTCAGGTTTGCTTCAGGAGCTTGTTGTTCTAATCCCAGCAGGGAGACGATCAAACCATCGAGACCCTGTTCATGAAAGGCCAGTGGAACGTCGTAAATGGTATCGACGTCCTGCGCACTTATTACTGCTGATTCTTTAACGTTGCAGAACAGGGCGATCTTTCCTCGCAAGTCTCGCGACAGCGGTTTCTCCGAACGGCAAAGCAGAATGTCTGGCGCAATCCCAATCTCGCGTAAGTCGCGAACTGAGTGTTGCGTTGGTTTGGTTTTTAATTCACCGGCAGCAGCAATGTAAGGGACCAATGTGACGTGGATAAAGAGTGCGTTTCCAGTTCCCTCTTCATTACCCATTTGGCGAATCGCTTCCAGGAACGGCAACGACTCAATGTCACCTACCGTTCCGCCAATTTCCACGATGACTACGTCTGGTTTATCGTTCTCGGCAACTTTGCGAACCGCTTCCTTGATTTCATTCGTGATGTGCGGGATGACCTGGATCGTTTTACCAAGGTAGTCGCCTCGTCTTTCCTTTTCGATAACTGAGAGATAAATGCGTCCGGTCGTCCAGTTGTTGGCTTGCGACAACTGTGCGTGTGTGAACCTCTCATAGTGACCAAGATCCAGATCTGTCTCCGCGCCATCGTCTGTGACAAACACTTCGCCGTGTTGGAATGGAGACATCGTACCAGGATCGACGTTGATATACGGGTCGAGCTTGATCAGCGCTACCTGCAATCCGCGACTCTCGAGCAAACAACCGATTGACGAAGCGGCTAAGCCCTTACCCAGACTCGAAACCACGCCACCAGTTACAAAAATGTATTTAGGCATTGAATTCTTCCTCGCTCATCTTGTTTTGCTGTTCGTTTGAATCGGGCGCTCCTGGCTCGGGTGGATCACCAGATTCCTGTTCACCGTCGTACCGGCCCTGTCGAAAATCTTCCTGAACCTCAGCCGCCTTTTCTGCCGCTGGATCCAAAGCCTTCTGTATACTTATCAGACCTGCGCCTAGCAAGCCCGGCCCTTCCTGTGCTCTTCGTTCATACTCTTCCACGGTTATGTCATAGGGTTTGCCAAGCCGTGACAAAGCAAACAGTCCGCAAGCCACCAGGAAAAGAATTATTCCCAAACCAATCCAATTACTCATCAACGGTTACCTCAACGTCGACATTTTGGCTGTCTTCGTGTTAGTTCGTGTCATTTCGTGGACCGTCTTTTCGCTGACCCAATAACGATCGACGAAATCACATCACACGAACTAACACGACAAAGAAACAATCAATTCTCTAACTCGTTCGAGATCAGCCGGCGTATCGACGCCTACTGACGAACTGCTAGCCTCGATCACTCTGATTACCACGCCGCGTTCGAGTGCGCGAAGCTGTTCAAGTCCTTCAAACTTTTCGAGCGCAGTCTGCGACCAGCTTGCGAAACCAAGTAAAACGTCACGGCGATAAACATAAAGACCGGTGTGCTTCCGAAAATGCTTTATCAAATCCGGTTCGTTAAGGAAGGCGGCCTCGGAAAAACCGTGCCTTGCTACAGCTTCACGTGGGAATGGAATCGGAGATCTTGAAAAGTACACAGCCTGTTCGCGTTCGCCGACCACCACTTTTACAACGTCACGATTAATCAAGTCTTCGAAGGTCTCAATCGGCTCCCATGTAGTTACAATGCCGGCGCCATCGTTCGAATCGAGCTCTACTTTCATCTGCTCAACCGCACGTTCAATTGTTTGAGGTGAGATCAGTGGCTCATCTCCCTGGAGATTAACAACTATCTCTGCGTGGGGTATTGACTGGATGACTTCGGCGATTCGATCTGTTCCGCTGGTGTGTGTTTCTGCAGTTAAAACAGCCTCAAATCCATGCGCAGCCACGGCGTGAAGAATGTCTTCATTATCGGTTGCGACAATCACCCTATCGACGTTACTTGCGGCGCGCGCCCTTTCCGCGACACGGCAAATCATAGGTTTCCCGGCAATGTCCAGGAGCGCTTTTCCGGGCAAACGAGTGGAAGCGAAACGAGCAGGAATTACGACGACGGTGGTGCTTTTGAGTTGTTTAGTGGGATTTGAGCCCGTGTGATTCACGGGATAACAAGATAGCTTGAGCCGCGAGGGACTGTCAATGAAAGCAATTAGTGGTCGGTGGTCACTCGTCGAGAATAGGTCCTATAGGTCAAATAGGTCCTATACTACTGACCACTGACTACCGACCACTGACCACTGCGCATCCGTGCTACTATCCCCACACGAAGCATGCGCGTTTTTTATACATCTAACTACTACGCCAATATCGGCGACGCCCACATCTTCCCAATCAGAAAATTTGAATTAGTGAGAGACGAACTCCTTCGTGAAGGAACGCTCCAACCGAACGAACTCTTCGAGCCCACGCCTGCGGATATGAATGATGTTCTTCTGGTTCATTCGGGGGATTACGTCACACGTCTTTGCAACGGCACGTTAAGTCAAAAAGAGATTCGACGATTGGGGCTACCCTGGTCAGAATCATTGGTGCGTCGCTCTTTCTACGCGGTTGGCGGAACGATTGCTGCGGCCTTACACAGTCTCGAGGAAGGCTATGCATCTAATCTCGCCGGAGGAACACATCATGCTTATCCCGATCATGGCGCAGGTTTTTGTGTTCTGAATGATGTCGCAGTCGCGATTCGAACATTACGTTCGCGCGGACTTATTCGACGAGCCGCCATCATCGATTGCGACGTTCACCAGGGTGACGGAACTGCAGTCGTCTTCGCTGAAGATAACGACACTTTCACGTTTTCGATGCACGGGGCAAATAACTATCCATTGTTTAAGGCAAGATCACGACTCGATGTTGAATTGCCTGACCGAACAACCAACGAAACCTATCTGAATCGATTGTCAGAAAGTCTTCCCATGGTTTTTCAGCACGATCCTGAAATCGTCTTTTACCTGGCGGGTGCAGATCCGTATGAAGCCGACAAACTCGGAAAGCTCTCGTTAACAATCAACGGATTAAGAGCACGTGATGAGATGGTTCTCCGCGGGTGTTACGAGCGCGAGATTCCCGTGACGACAGTGATGTCGGGGGGTTATGGAAAGCAGATCGCTGACACCGTCGAGATACACTGCAATACGATTCGAACGGTGAAGGAAGTCTTTGAAACCCGGATTGGCTGTCCGTCGTTCCTCCCAGCGGAGAAGTTTCAAACGGCATGAGAACGATTCTCCGTTGGGTCTTCAGAATCGTGCTCGGCATTTTGCTGGGTATCGTATTTTACGAAGCGATCATCTTTTTCAGAGTCTTCCTACTGCGCTCTCACAATCCGTCGTCGACTTCCCTCATTGAAACTCGCGCTGATGAAGCACTCGATCATGGCCAACAGCCCAAACGAGAACAAATGTGGGTTCCCCTCGACAAGATCTCTGTAAATCTGCAGCGTGCAGTGCTGGCTGGCGAAGACACCAACTTCACAACTCATCACGGCTTTGATTACCAGGCAATTCAAAAAGCGTGGGAGCAAGCGCAACGCGAGGCGGCTCGAGAGGCGAAGAAGGAAGGTGAGGATGACGATTGGCTCCCAAATCTTCCTGAGTTTAAGCGTGGCGGTTCAACAATCAGTCAGCAGCTCGCAAAAAACCTTTATTTGTCGTCACAGCGTTCTTTCATTCGCAAAGGTCAGGAGGCAGTTGTTACGCTGATGCTTGAACGGATGTTAACCAAGCGCCGGATTCTCGAAATCTATCTGAATGTGATCGAGTGGGGAGACGGGATTTACGGTGCGGAAGCCGCTTCTCAAAGCTACTTTCATAAGCCGGCATCAGCTTTGACTTTCAACGAAGGCGCATTTCTCTCCGCGATGATTCCAAATCCGCGAACTGTGTACAACCCACAAGTGAATCCGCGTCGTGTCGCTCGCCGTCAACGGATAATCATGCGGGGCATGCCCTACGTGAAGTTGCCGTAAGATAATGTCCGATATGCGTCTGTCTTGTCGTGACGCAACCAACCAAGCCGTGAGTTTCCAAGCCTGTGAACCTTCGGGTCTGGTTGGTTGCGTGACGACAAGCTAAAGCATTTCGGACATTCAATTCTTATCTGCAGCAACACGAAATGACTTGATGAATTTCGATACCGACGGTTCCATGTCGTTTGAAAACACGTACGCCAGGTAAATTTGTCGGCGGCTACCAACCTCTCTGGTAAATACCTTGGCGAGACCTCGAATCGGACAGGAAGTCAGATCGAATTCCTTGCCAACGTAACCAGCGGCCGAAACCTTCCGCTCGTTCGCCGGTTCACAATCAAAGCCAGTGTTCAATCGCGCAGCATCAAAGGCAGCGTTCATGTCTTTGTAGATCGCGTTCAGCCCAAACTTCACAGCGTCCGCGTCACTGGCACCGTCACTCGGTCCGATGGCCCATGTCAGAGCGTAGATCGAGAATCCATCGCGAACCACATATGTATTAACGTTTATCGTTTGGCCATTGAATGGGATCGGCTTGAAGTCCTCCAAACCGCCCTTCGGAACAAAAACAGAAAAGTTTTCTCCTTTGGGCTGGAACGTGTACCACTGTTTGCGCGATTCACTCATAGCGGAATACGCGTCGGATAGACTTGACAAGGGTCTGGCGGTCCGGCTACCGGTGGGCAACAGACTCAAGCTATTTAGCTCGGACGCCGGATTGTTGGATTTAGGGGACCCGCCGCTTGCCGAATTCGTTACTGCGGTCGCCTTTCGTTGGCTGGCTTCTGCTTTGACAAACTCCCAGGGAGCAATCGCGCCTTCCGATTGCCAGAGACCGCGGTGCTCTTTGCGTGCTGCCTGTTCTGATTGGAAGTAAATATCATGTTGCGAATCTGAAAGAATGGCACGTGGGTCAAACCAGGCCACGCCATCGCGAATCATTTGCGCGCTTATATCAACATCGTTTAGTAGAACTCGACCGATCAAACTGCTGTGCTCACCAATACCTGAATACTCGATCAGGACCTGTTTGTCATAAACCAGATCCGAAAGATGTTGTCGCGCGATGTCGCCGAAGGGTTGGTTTCGTTCAGGCGCATCCATTCCAATCAACCTGATCCGAACGGGCCGGTTCATGTTGAAGACGGTGATTTCGTCGCCATCGTTGATCTCAATTACTTTACCGACAAACGAATTGGCACGAGCATACCCGCAAGTGAACGCGCAAACCGCCAAAGCGAGCAGAGCTAACCTAAGGGACCTTAATTTCATACAAAATTGGGTAACTAGATCGCGAACTCTTTGGCCAGTTTCAATTCTACTTTTCTTAACTCAAATCTTCCTCGGCCAATATTGCCCTCGGCGCCAATCGCCAATACCACAAAGTAATCCTTAGTCAGTACCCGCATCAGCACGATTGCGCTTTCCAGCGAAATAACGAGTTCACGTAACGCACCTAAACCCGTATCGTTGCCAGCTCTCTGGGCATTTCGCACAAGTGACGTGAATTCAGCTGCGGCTACATCGAGATTCGCATCAGCCCCGGCTTCACCCAACACTTTCTCTACCGCAATTCCATCGGTTCCCATAATGAGAGCACCGAGGCTGCCCTCGGTGCGCTCAATCATGGACTCAAGCATTTCCTTGAACATCCATTTTCCTCCTTAAGGTCGCTGACCGCCGATCGCGCCCGGTCTTGCTGTGGGCGCGCCAGCAGGCACTATGGTCGGCGTCGGAGCTGGTAGTAACTGCAGAGTTCCCGGCGTCGTCGTTTGAGGAGTTGTAGGTTGTTGTTGCAACTGAGTCGGGGTGGGCGTGTTGCTACCCGGATTGCCTAACGGCACAGGCTGAGGAATGGTGATTGACCGCGGACCGTTGCTCACTGTCCCCGTAGTCGGCTTGCCCTGGTAGTCCGGACGGTAAATATGTGGGGTGATGAAGAACAGAATTTCGGTGCTGGCCTTGGTCGTTAGCTTTCGCTTGAACAGATTGCCAAGGACAGGAACTGAAGCGATGCCAGGCGTACGTTGTTTTGTCTCACCTTCGGTATCAGCCAGCACACCGCCCATAACGGTAGTACCACCGTCTGGAACGAGCACTTCGGACTGCATCCGCTGTGTATCGATGCCCGGTACGCCACCAACTGCAATACCAGTATTGATGGTGTTGTTTTCAATCGTGACTCTCAATACGACGGTTCCTGCGTCTGTGATCTGTGGAGTGATTGAGAGACGTAATGGAACCGAGACGAATGTTGTAGTCACTACAGCAGTTCCGCTGGCAGCTTGAGTTGTTTGCACAGGAATCTGTGAACCACTTTCGATCTGCGCGGGACGATTATTCAAAGCAGTGACGCGTGGTGTCGCAACAGTCTTGGCTTGACCACGCGACTCAGCCATGGTGATCAAGGCACTGATCTGTGCGGTACCAAAAATACCTGTTGTCAGACCGATGACAGTGGTCGCGGCAGCTGCGGCAAGAGATGGATTCGGTGCCGTAGTGCCCAACAAACCGCCGAACACGCCGTTCTTAACAGGACCAGGAGTGACTCCCGCTGATCCCCCTGTTCCTCCAGTTCCGCCAGTTCCGCCGCCGGTGCCGCCGGTTCCACCTGTACTCGTGGTTGGCAGCGTTGAAACATTCCCTAAAGCACCCCGGCTGGGGTTCTGGACGCCTATTGACAACTGAGCACCAAGATCGCGGCTGAAGTTCCGCTGCGCAATCACGATCCGAGTTTCAATTTCAACCTGCGGTTCTGGTTGATCCAGGATGGCAACGAGTTGTCGAATGGCATCGATGTTTTCTTTGACGTCAGTGATGATTAGCGTATTGCTCCGACCGTCAACTTCGATACCTCCACGACGCGAAAGACGACGTGAAATAATTGGTAACAAACCTTGATCGCCGCTACCGCCAGTTGAATCACCACCGGCACCACCACTAAAACTCAGGTTCGTGGCGCCACCGGAAAATGCACCTGTGGAACCCGCAGCCTGGGCCAACGTACCCGAGGCGCGAGCGTAATTGAGCCGGATAAATTCCGTTACAAGTGGTGAAGCATCAAGGCGCGAATCGTTGATTATCTTTTGAGTCTCAGCCTCTTTAGCGAGTACATCTGTAGTCGCAACGCGAAGAATATTTCCGTTCACCTCGATTCCGAGACGATTGGCTTTCAGCACAGCATCAAGCGCTACATTCCACGGGACGTCCTGAACATTCACTGTCACCGGCACGGCGCTAACTGAACTGTCGATGACAAAGTTCACTCCGTACTGATCAGTGATGTAGTTCAGAATGTCGCGGATGTCGGCGTTAACAACGTTCAGGTTGATAGGTTCGCCAACAAATCCTGGTTGACCGTATTGCTTGCCCTGCTCCGACTGCTTGTCAGTTGAGCGCGACATTCCAACCGGTGGAGTCGGGGTCGGGGCCGCTGCGGCGGTCTGCTGTGTTGGTTGCGTTACCGAAGCTGCGCCAGTAACGCTTCCGGAAACATTTGAATCCTGGGGGGCAGCTATACCGCTTGTGCTGAAAAGACAGACAAGCGTCAGGACGAGCGTTGTCCAGATAGCTGTTCTTACTCGAGGCTGATAAGACATCGTTCCCTCCTTAGGGAATTTTGGGATGTTACCGTCACGCACTACGCTCGATTGCGCAAAGCAACTAAAGCGCGCGCCGCACAAACACGGCATCATCCTTTGTTGTTTTCAAAGTGCTCAGCTCGTCACCCGAGCCTCGCGGCGTTGGCTTGGTGAACCCAAGCCGGCAACTTAAGGTTTGGCAGCAACTGCGTCTGAGGATGGGGCTGTGACCATAGCGTTCACCTGGCTGGGCTGTCGCAGAAGTTTTGTTTCAACATTCTTCACGCGGCGACCATCCGTGTAGATCGTCTCGTGTCTAAAAATCAGCGACTTGTCTTCGATGGCGACCAGTTGACCATCGTAAAACGGTTCGCCTGGATAGATAACGTAGGAGAGTTTGATCGGAGTCGCTTCAACAATCGCCGCATAACCCCGCGGTGTTCGAGTGATTCCGATCACCTGAATTTCATTCAACAATAAAGCAGTCGTTGGTTTGGGCGCCGGCATGCGAGCGTTCATCGCTGCTTGCTTCTGCGCTTTGTACATATTGATCCGTTCCTGAATGGACGGAATCATGACTTCACCGGCTATCCGCTTGATGACGACTTTGGGTGGCTCGTATTTCTTAAACGGATCGCGTCCGCTATTAACGTTGCGACTTTTTGCTGTTGTCTGCTGCTTTGTTTCCGTGTCCTGGGCAACGACAACCGTAGTCGCACCGAGAGCGATCGACCCGCACAACAGCAAACCAACGATTCCTAGTCTCTTTGGGTTGTTCATCATGATCTTTTCACTTCCTTAAGTTCGTCTGTTGCGTTTGCTGTTACTTCGAAGGTTGAGGCACAACAGGCGCTGGGACCGAACCACCCGATCCGGCTTTGTTTGGGGTTGGTCGTGACTGCCCTTGCAACTTCTCGGCAGAAACGTAGTAAGCAGTTAAGTCAAACCGGGCATCGATCGTCTTCGTTGGCGATTGCTGCTCGAGTTGTTTTAATTCGAAGTTCGTTACGGAGACGATTCGTTGGTAATGGGCCAACTGCTCAAAGAAAGCGCGGAGACCAGCAAATGAGCTGACTACACCGACTTCGATCTTCTTACCGCTATAGTTCTCTTGCTGGATATCTTCCTTCGGGTTGAATCGGGCCAGCACTAAACCGGTGTTGTGAACGCGGTCCTGGATTCCCTGTAAGACCATTGTCAATTCTCTTTGCTCAGGAAGCAGTGCTTTCAGCTCGGAGTACTCTTCTTCGCGAGCCTTGTAGATTGCACGAAACTCGTTGAGACGTTGCGAAGCGATTTGAGCCTCGGCATTGCGCGTCAACAATGTTGCGATTTCATCCTGCATCGATTTGGTTTCAGTGCGCGTCCCACGCGTCACGAAATACCAAAATCCTGCATACATCGAACCGGCAATAGCGACGAAGACCACTAATCGCAGGTACCAGGGAAGGTGTGGAAGCTTGCCGACTTTCATCTCGTTATTCCTTATCGTTTGAAGTACCTAATTGAGGTAGGGCGTTTTATTTCTTCATCGCAACTTGATTGGCGGGTGCGGCGGCCGTCGTCGCAGCCTGAATTTTCGATGCTCCGAAATTGGCTTTAACTACAAAGCTCACAACTTCCGGCTTGACTGTCTCAACATTGGTGGAACCAGAAGATGAGCTCGTTTGAACCGCCGTTACACCCTTCGCGGCCTCACGTTGAGTTTCGATGTTGAGATTGCTGAACAACCCGTTTGAGAACTCGAGACTCTGACCAAATTTGGTTACCGAGTACTCATTAGGAGATTCACCTTTAATAGTGACTTCATTTTCTTTCTGTTCAATGCTCTTCAGGTAGAGACCGGGAACGGCATCAAACCTTGCCTTGATCTCATGAAGCACTGCACTTGGTCCCTGCTGTGATTCCCGCAACTTCTTGATGGCGTCGATTCGCGCCTGGATCTCCTGAACCTTCTTCTGAAGTTCCATCTGCTCTTTTTGAACCGCGAGCATCTCTTGATTTCGTCGCCGCTGATTCTCGAGTTCCTTTTGGGCTGCTGTATGAGCACTGGTGGCGCTCAGGTATTCAAAACCCATTGCCAGGGTCATGAGGGCGAACACCGTCAGGGCAAGCAGTATTGTTTGAATCCGCGGACTGGCGACCTTCTCTTCAACCAGGGCCACTCCCTGTGGTCGATCGGTGACGGATTCGAGTAGATTGATTTTGATCATGCCTCAACTCCTCTCAGGGCGAGACCAACGGCAACTGCCATCTCGGGGATTATTTCCCTCATGTAGTCTGGGTCAAATTTCTTGTTGTCTACTTCGATCTGTCGGAAGGGATTGAAGACTTCCACAGGTATCTCAAAACGTCGCGACAAAAATTCGGCGAGACCGGGAAGTTTTGAACCGCCGCCCGCCAACAGAATCTTTTGGATCGTAGTGTCACCTTCAGCCGCAGTAGCTCGATAGAAATCAATCGTCTTTTTAACTTCAAGCGCGAGGATATCTGAGACAGTCTCGATAATGGGCTGAATCGGTCGCGCTTCAATTCCGTCAGGCAACGGCATTCCACGCTTAACACCCTCAGCTTGTTCGAAGCTCAACCCAAGTTCCTTCTGTAACAAACTCGTGTACTGGCTACCACCAACTGAAGCATCTCGAGCAAACACTGAACGTGTACCGTTCAAAATGTTAATGTTCATCGTCGCGGCGCCGATATTTAAGAGCGCCACGATCTCACCAGCTTTCGGCTGATAGTTCACTTCGTAGCAGTTCTGTAGAGCAAACGCATCAACGTCGATAATTACCGGTTGCTTGCCGGCGAGTTGGATTGCTTGTTTGACGTTTGCGATCTTGTCACTCTTGCAAGCCGCCATCAGAACATGCAGTGACTCTGATGACTTGCTCGTCAGCTCGTAATCCAGATTCACATCGGCGATATCAAACGGGATGTGCTCTTCCGCATGCCAACTGAAAGACTCCTGCAGTTCTTCCTGGCTCATCGCAGGGAGCACAATGTTCTTAACAATGACCGAGTGACCGCTGACGCCGGCAGCAACTCGCGGTGTCTTTATCTGGTGCTCAGTGAAAATGTTCGAGATGACGTTCGACACATTGTTGAGCTCCATGATCTGACCGTCGACGATCGTGTCAGTCTGGAGGTTTTCAAAGCCCATATTGAGAAGCTGGAGAGCCGATCCCTTCTTGCTCAACTCAACCGCCTTTACGGAGCTTGAACCGATGTCGAGACCAACCAGGTTCTTTTTGCCCATGCTTTTCTTAAACATAGTTAGTTATTCCTCGCTTGGTGAGCCCGCAGTCTGTTCTGTTTCCGAAGGCGTGCTCGAGCTTTGCGCGCTCGGGCCATTCGTCTCTTCACTAATTTGGCAGCGGAGCAGTGGTGTGTGTGTTTCAAGGGGGTTTGGGGTAGATGACTGGCCGTGACACCAACAAATCGGGTTAAGGGCCCTTCGAGTGTCAGGAGAGAGTCGGTTGAGAAGTTTGAAACGGCAGGATGGAAGCTCATTCGGAAACCCAGCCAAGTTGGTTACGACCAACTTCTGTAGGCTTTGCGACCTCCGCTCGCGCGAAGTGTGCCTTTATCGTGCTCCAAAGATTCAGCGGAATTTACCGCTAATGAAAACCAGGTGGGCACCCCAGCAGACGGCGCCCGCGCCGTCAACTTGAGTGAGAGTACATTACGGTTGTCAACAATGTCAACCGCTATTTTTCTTCGTTTAACCTACTGAGTACCAATGAGTAAAGCCGCTGATGGTCTAAGTTTTGGAGAGTTTTCTGGAAGCAGGGGCAATATTTTCCAGATTAGTTCCATTATGCCGACTGTCCTTTCACCTTCACCGTTTTTGCCGGAATGCCGACGACGATATGATTTGGTGGAACATCGCGAGTGACCACAGCACTAGTGCCAACCATCGCATTTTCTCCGACGGTCATTCCGGCGAGAACCGTTGAGTGATAGGTCAGCCTCACGCCGTCACCAATCTTCGTCCTGGGTGTGTAGACCCTGTGTATGTCGTTTATGTCGTGGGTGTGCGAATAGACATTAGCGTAGTCCGAGATTGAAACACTGCTGCCGATTTCAATTCCCCCGCGATCGTCCAAAAGCACGTAGCGGTGAATCACAACGTTATCGCCAAACGATAGATTGTAGCCAAACGACCATTCGACAAAATGCCAGCATTTAAAGTTTTGACCAACGCGGCTGAAGATATGGGGGGCGAGCATTCGTCGCATTCGATGACCAAGCAAGGCATTCTGCCCGAGGGGCGACCGATCGAACATCTGCCAGAGCCATATGAACGGCTTGCGAGCAAGGTACTTGCCCGGATCGATGTCGGTATAGTATTCCGGTTCGGTTGTGATGTTGCGTGGATCGAAATTGTGAATTACAGCACGTGCTGCAACTGGCAGTGCGGCCAAAGCCATATTCATTGGACCGAAGTAAATCTGCGTCAACGTTTCCTGAACGACGACGTTTGGATCTTGCCGACCATCGGTTAGGGAGCGTTCTAATTCCAACAGGAAACTGTCGTAGTCGCTCTCCGCGAGAGCTTGTGCGGACAATTGACGATAGGTCATAAAAAATGCGCTGTAGTGGACTGGACTTATGCGGTTGCGGCTGAAAGTAACATACCACCAGCAGATCTCAAATCTCAGATCTCAAATCTCAGATTGAACGAGGGGCAATATCTGAGATCTGTTAGGATGCCGCACGAATGAAACCGCTTCGACTTCTTGTCCTTCTAACCTGCCTTTGCCTTCTCGCGGTCAGTGCAATCTGGTGGAACTGGCCACACAAGGTTGACATGGCCAGTTACGCCCCGGCCGATGCACTGGTCTACATCGAACTCAACAGCATTGAAGATGTCTCGAATGCAATTAAGCAGGGCGAAGTCTTTAAAGCGATCTCGTCACTCAGAGGTGTGAATTCCAACCCACCGAGCAGGTGGTCAATCTGGGTAGCTCGGGCTGGGATTGCACCGGCGCAATCTGTCGTTTTCGCGCGCGCACAAATGGCGTTGGTGGTGGTTGACATTGATCGACAAACAAATGGTGACGCACTGCGGATCAAGCCTGAAGCCGCTCTGATTGTTGAAACGCAAACTGCCAAATGGCGGATGAAAAGCGTCGCTTTGGACAGCGTCAAACAGCTGGCTCAATTTGCCTACGGAGTGTCAGAGTGTACGGAGAATGAGTACATTGAGTGCAAAGAATCACGCGGATCGCGAAAGATAGTAGCTGCAGTAGAGGGCAGCACGGTGATCATTGGGAACTCCGATAAAGCGGTGCAGAGTTGCTTAGCAGTTCGTCACGGTCAACGGCCGAATCTGAGTAGTGACCCTGAATTCACACGCACCCGAACAAGTCTCAAAGGTGAATCATCGCTGACCTTTGGCTACGTTTCTCAAACAAACGCTGCTCGACTCGTTTCATTGGCTGTACCATTGCTGATCGGCAAAGAACCTGGCGATAGCAACTTCGAAAATCTTCTCTCAAATAGCGCTGGGAAGATATTACGCGGAATAGCATGGACCACAAGATCGGTTAACGGAATGATCGAGGATCATTATCAAGTTTATCTCGATCAGGAGGTCGTCAAGCGATTGGGGCCTGCTTTTCAGATATCCGATCAACCCGATGACGCGGCGTGGCATTTGGTGCCCGAAGCATTTCGAGCGGTGACGATGTATCGGAGCGCTGATCCGCAGGCTGCCTGGGCCTCACTTACTTCTGCGTTATCTATGAAACTTGATGCCGTCAGCACGGTACTAATCGCATCGCTTCTAAAGTCGAGTTTGTCGCACTACGGTGTGGAGAACCCGCGAGATTTTTTGGCAACGATGACTGCGCCACTGATGACGATCCGTCCCGTGCTTGGGGATGAATCTTTGTTCCTGGGACGCGTGAAAGATGAAGAGCAGTTGCGAAAGGTATTAGCTCCTGTTGTTAAAGAAGGAAAGGCGCAGGTCTTAAACGGACCTGACGATCAACCAACTCACGACAAAGAATTCACCGCACTGTTCACTTCTGGCTTTCTGGTGCTGGGAAAAACGGAGAACATGCTCGTCTACCTCGATCAACTCCGGAACGGCGAAACCATCACGCCGGATAGAACTCGATCCTTGGTGCTCGGCCAGTTTCCAGGGGCGGCTGTAGTCACTTACACAAATGAGCGTGATTCTGTGGGATCCACCTCAGCTGTGCTCTCCCGTTTAAGTGGTCGATCCGTCTCGCAGGCTGAGTTACAGCGCATAGAAGACCGAATAGCTCACATCGTCATTTCGTCGACGGACACACGTCTGAATGAAAACGGGATCGATCGGCGCACACAATCCGCATTCGGCCAGTTTGGAAATCTTCTATCACTCGCGGTCGCTGACAGCTCAACCTCGAATCAAAGGTAGACTCGTGACGAAGCGCTTAGTCATGGCGACCCACAACAAAGGAAAAGCTGTCGAGATCAAGACTCTGCTCGGAGATGTAGGTTGGACACTTTTGTCACTCGATCAAATTGAGAACGTCGGAGAGGCTGCCGAAGATGCGGACACGTATTCCGGCAATGCCGCAGCCAAGGCGAGTTACTACGCGCGGATGACCGGCGAATGGGTTCTGGCGGACGACTCGGGTTTGGAAGTGCAAGCCTTGCGCGGCGCTCCGGGAGTATTCTCTGCACGTTATGCAGGTCCGAATGCGTCAGACTCGCAACGACGTCTCAAACTTCTAACCGAGCTAACAGGAGTTAAGGACAGGAGAGCAAGATTCGTTTGCTCGGCAGCGATTGCAAATTCAAACGGCAGTATTGTGAAGACTGCTGAAGGTATCTGCGAGGGCGTAATCAGTACAAACGCTCGCGGAGATTCCGGATTCGGATACGATCCGATCTTCATCCCATGGGGCTACGATTTAACGTTTGGCGAATTATCAGATCGAATCAAAAATCAGATAAGTCATCGAGCAAAGGCTATTCGCGGCTTACTTAGTTTCCTCGAGGAGAACAGTTAGTCTCGCGATTTGAATCTCTGCATGCTCGATGCCTTTCAGAATCTCTGAGGTATTCAAGGGTGTTCTTCGTGATATTTCGTGTGTTTCGTGGATCGTCCTTTTCTTTCGTTGGACAGGAGACGATCCACTAAACACACTAAACATCACGAAGAACACCTTGGATCAGGATCAAGAGGATCGTCTGCTTGACCAGCACAATGTCGAACCTTAGAATGCAGCGCCTGCAGTAAGTCTTGAAAACTCAACGTTCGGGGCGTAGCACAGCCTGGTAGTGCGCTCGGTTTGGGACCGAGAGGTCGGAGGTTCGAATCCTCTCGCCCCGACCACTAACCGTCAACCTTCCTCTCAGAAAACTTCCAACAAAGACCTTTTAAGGCAGGTCGGCAACGACCTCGGGGAGGGCTGAGCGTCAAATCCGATAAAAATGCAAAAAACCCTGTGGAAATGCGGGTTTTGTTGAAGACATTGCCGCTTGAGTGTGATATATGAGTTCACGTTAGCTTTTCAATACTAAGTTCTCCTTGGAGGTGTTACACCAGACTATGGCGACCAAAGCCGGCAAGAAGCGCATGACTCAATCGGAAGTGATCAATCATTTTGCCGAATCGTCCGGATTAAAAAGAGCTCAAGTGAAGGAGTTCTTCGAAGAAATGGCAACCCTAGCCGCCCGCGAAGTCAAATCAAATGGCGAGTTTGTACTCCCCGGATTTGGAAAGCTGGTTAAATCGGAGCGAAAGGCCCGCGAGGGTCGGAACCCAGCGACGGGTGAAACGATCCAGATCCCTGCAAAAACCACACTAAAGTTCCGAGTCGGCAAGGCGATGAAAGACACCGTGCTGCCCAAAAAGTAGACTCTCGGCACTATTTATTTCTCATCAAGAGACGCCGTTCCCAACACCGTAGGGTATTGGGCGGCGTCTTTGTCGCTTCTTGGCGCGATCTAACCTATTAGCTTGGAATCACTTGTACGCGCCACACTGAACCGTCATATAGATGTAGTTCTCTTAGAATAAAAAAGTGTGGACGGACATCATTTCGTCCAGTATAATCCCGCGTTTCGCTGAACACCCCCTGCGGCAATTAGTAAGAGCTAACTTCTGTTTTTGGGGTTCTCGACCCTGAATCCTTGAGTTTTGCCTGAGGGGGAAGGCTGCATCCAAGCGGGTTTTGAAAGCATCTGAAAGTTATACAGGAAGAAGAGAAATTCTATTTTGGAGGACTTGACGTAATCGTGACTTTTGATACACATCTGCCGTTGAATGAGCGGCTGCTGAGAATTGATCATATCCAGGCGCGACGCTATTCCAAGTTGACAGGAGTTGCGCTCGAGATCGCCACAGAAGGCATCGTCAGACATCTCAAAGCGTGTGACCGTATGGACGTCAATCCCGAAACCTCCGCTGTTCGTGAGATCATTGACGACGCACTGAACGGCCGCAGAGTTTTCGCGGAGACACGCGACCGGGCTGCATAAACCAGCGGCTCCCCACTTTATTCCCCAAAAGAGATTGCCCGCTCGGGCGATCTCTTTTTTGTTTGACAGCCTGGAGTGACCCGTTGACGAAAAACGCTGCCCACGTGCTAACATCGCGCAGCCATTTATTATCGTGCCCCTGTAGCTCAGCGGATAGAGCATCTGCCTTGTAGGAGCCTTAATGGGGAAAGTTTTTTGAACTCATTGAGTGGACGACCCTGTATGCGGGGACGCCCTTAGAGCCTCTGGTACTCATCAACGTGAGTAACAATCCATGAGGATTGGGTAATCCGCAGGAAACCCGTCGCTGGCACAGGCGAACTGGACTCCTCAGAGACTATACGGGTCGGGACTGCGATGTCCAAGATATAGTCCAGCCAGCAAACCCAAGTCTTCAACGGGCGGTCAGGGAAAGCCTGATGCTGGAAGCTAAGCAGAGGGCCGCAGGTTCGAGTCCTGCCGGGGGCATTACCCACAGCCGAAATACGTGGCGGCTATAGTTCAGTAGGTTAGAACGCTTGATTGTGGATCAAGAGGTCGTCGGTTCGAGCCCGACTAGCCGCCCCAACCCATCATCCCCTATTCAACCAACATCACTTTCAGAGGACCTTTTTACTATGCCTGATGAACAAAGAGTTGCTAACAATTCTCAAACCTACGCAGTTGACGCTGATGACTTTGCGTTTGAGCCAATAAAGCAGGAGAACGGTCAGGCAACCGTGATCAAGTTCAGACTGGAAGACCCTCGGTATCAGGCTGGTGATGTGTTAGTAGTTCTTAGTGGGAGTGATATCCACTTTCACGGTATGATCGGCCAGATTTCAGACGGGTGGGCAATTGCCAGCGATCATCGTGGTTCCCTTCTTCCTGCAACCGTTCAATAAAACTCAACGAACGTAGCCAGAGGGATAGGAAATCTTCACACCTGGGGTCGCGGAGTTAATCTCGATTCGATGGAATCCTTTGCTCAGGTGAGTTGAAAGGAACGTCAGCGCAGCCTGGCGATCAAGGGCCACGTCAAGTTCTTTGAGATATGGATCAAAACTTACTGGCGCACCAGTGCCCTGAAAAAAAGCCTTGCCACCCGTTTCAGTAGACAGCCGAAGCAACGAGCTTTGTGCGTTTGCAGCCAGCAATGAGTTGGAAGCAGCAGCCTGAGTTGGCGCATAGAATCCGTAGATGGCTACGCTGCGACGTTGCGAGTCAGACACGGCACGTTGCAAATCAATGCTTTGAGTTGGGGACGACGAATCTACCCCACGAGAGATATCCAAACCATCTGAAATGAGAAGGACTGCCCTTCGACCGAGTGGCTGGGCGTCAAATTTCTTCAGCGCCTCAACGACTTCGACATAAGGGTTGTAAGGCCCTGAACTTGCAAAACCGATAGGCGGTCGTAACGCTTTCGCTGCCTTCTCGAGATCCGTTGTAAACTTTTGCCTTGTCAGGAGACTTCCGGTCCGTAAATAGCCAACCATTACTCGAGATCCCTTTGGCAGTCTTCTTACAAACTCGGCGATTCCTTTGATCTCGTTCGAGACCGGCGGCACCAAATCTTCCTGAATTAATATCGCCAATGTGATTGGCGAATTCGTACCTTGACCACGAATCGACAAAATGGTTTGCGCTTGACCGTCTTCACTAACAACGAGGTCGATGTTTTGCAGTTCCGTTTCTGATGCCGTTTCTTTGACCTTGATCGTAACTGGAATAACGACCGGTCTGCCCGACGAACGAGCAGCATTGGCGGCGGTCACTGTTTGCGTTTGTGCAATGACATCCGTTGAAGTCAGCCAAATGCCCAGCAAGAGTGACAGTTGAATTGCAAAGAAACTCGTTCGGTGCAGGATCTTCATCTCATTCTCTTTCTGTTCCGGTCGTCTTGCATTATACAGATAGACCGATGAAAAGCTGTCCTAACCCAATTCTCGTTGACTGGCCAGAGGGTACCTCATCAGCTAAGATCTTGAGCACAATGGGAGAACTTTCCCCGTGAGTTCGATGGCGAAGCTTTCAAAAAGAGATGCAACACTTGCCCAGCTGCTTAAAGTGGCGCCGTGGATTACTGTCATTGTGACAAGCCTCCCGGGCCCGCTTCTTTTCCTGTTCTTGTTTTTGACGACAAGTGCAACCGATTCGGCTGCCTTGTACCTGCTTCTGGCAGGTCTTTCGTTGGCAGTTGGATTCTCTGTGGGACTCTTAATTGCCGCCATTTTGCTGATCTATCGCCGCAGATGGCTGGCAAAATTAAGAGACCGTTTAGCATCGGATGGAATCACAGCCAGCGAGGTTGTCTGGTTCCGTTCCGAGTTAACTTCAGCAGAACGTGCTGCACTCGATGAAATCCAACGAACAAACCCTCTTTTGGCCGATGCGTACATGGAAACTCTCGCTAGCCGGCTTACGGCATCCAGAATGATTTCCAGAGCCCGCCGAGAAATATTACGCGTCGAGCGTCGATTGAACCGTGCCCGTGCCATCGGCGGCAGCGACACATCAGCCCTTGAGCAAGACTTGACTGCCGACCGAGAACGATTAGACCAACTGCGACAGCACGCAACTGAACACCTCGCTCGGGCGAAGACTCGGCTGCAGGAGATCGAAGCTACGGCCAGTCGAAACCTTAACGAACTCGAGACTGAAATAATGATGCAGCGGTTGGGGGTAACCGAGAATCAACTTCCGCTCGCACTGGAAATGGCGCAGCTTGAACGTCAGGTGTTAAAAGAAGGTCAGCCTCTCAATGGGCAGCTCGAGCCGCATCACGAGTAACACTCAGCCCTTGCTTCAAACGATAGATTCCAGGCCCCAGCCGTTCAGCGACTCCTTCATCTACCAGCGCCCAATTACCAAGCCCCGCGTCGGGTGAACGTAGACCAGTTACTCGAGCCAGCTCACCTCGAAGAGTCATTCCGGCGCCAGCGAGATAAGCATGAGCAATATCGCGAAGCGCACGTTCCTTAGCGACTGTCGCTTTCAATTGCTCCTGAAATCTTGACTCGGTAATGGACCAAATGTAAGTGAAAGTCGGCTCATATATGACATCACTCGGGATCACTTTTAACCGTCGCTGAAGTTGAGTCAGGGCTTTGTCGAATCGCCCGCGCTCCAGTATCCCGCTAGCCTCACGGAGATCGCGCGTGCCCATCTCCCATTCACTTCGTAGTACCTTCAGAATTGTTTGAGCATCCTTTGTAAGAACTTCTCTCTCCACACTTCGTGAACAACCCAGCAAGGCATTAAACGCCGGCAAGAGACGAATCGAAATGAAGGTTGATTGACCGCGAAGGACCTTGCCATAGAAACACCGGCCTCGTCGCATCAATTCATCCTTGAGGTTCCAGGCGAGTCTGCTCTCAGGATCCTTTTGCACATTTCTGGGAGAGTGAGCATCTCGTCGTCCGCAGACGGCTATATAAAGGGATGGCCCAGGTCTGCGTGAATCAGTCAAGGCCGAACAGAAGCCAACCTCTTCAACGAATCGCTCTGCTGAGTAGACGTCCTCGATACGTACCTCCGGATCTCTTCGCCACTTTCGGTCGCGATACAACTCAATCTCTTCAGGTAGAGGCATGTCGAGATTCTATCAAAGTGACGAGACCGCTCAGTCAATTTGAGCAGATCGGTCAGGCTCCGCGAGGTCGCAACTTAGCTAAGTGATTGCAAAACAACGGTCGGCTCTCATTCAACGCTGTGGCACAGCCACTGCAGAAAGGCAGTGGCCGTGCATCTGCGCGGTCAGTTCCACATTGGTCCACAGGAGAAGGAAAACAGTGTCGAGGAAAAGAACAAACCGCTTAGCCCTGCCATTGCTGGCGATTCTGGCACTGGCAGTTACGCTAAGCACTACATTGGTTCCTACCGTGGTCAATGCTGGACCAAACAGCCCTGAAGGTAAGGGTTACGACAAGGTGGCATCCGACCTTCGTGAGTTTGTGAGAAAGAATGCGGATTCAAAGGTAACTGTCATATTACAACTTAATGGATCGATGAGCGGTCAATTGAACGCGTTGCTCAGAAGCAATGGAGTAAAGGTCAATAAGCATTTTGTAAACCTCGATGCGTTTGCAGTCGAGCTTCCGCCGAGTGTTGTCGAGTCGTTAGCCGGCTTTCCCGAAGTAAGTTTTGTTTCACTTGATAGCGAGATTCGAACTATGGGCGGTCATGTCGCACACACCACTGGCGCTGACAACGTCCGTTCAATGAGCGTTGACAGTGGCCTGGATGGAAGTGGAATTGGTATCGCAATTATTGATTCAGGAATATATGCCTCGCACACGTCTTTCACGGACCAACAAACTGGTTCATCCCGGATTGTCTTTAGTCAGGATTTTACTAGTGAGGGTCGTACTGACGATCCCTATGGTCATGGAACCCACGTAGCCGCTGCAGCTGCCGGTAGTGGAATCGTCTCTAAGGGTCAATACATCGGCATAGCGCCGCGTGCCAAACTTGTAAATTTACGTGTTCTGAATTCAGAGGGCATTGGAAGCGTCTCGAGCGTGCTCGGAGCCTTGAATTGGTTGCTGTCGAATGCCGCAACCTACAACGTTCGAGTAGTCAATCTGAGCGTGGGAATGCCGGCCATAAACTCTTACAAGAACGACCCGCTATGCGTGGCCGTTCGTAAACTCGTCGATAAAGGCATCGTGGTTGTGGCTGCCGCTGGAAACAATGGCAAGAACTCAGCGGGCCAAAAAATCTATGGACAGATTCACTCGCCAGGAAACGAGCCCTCCGCATTAACGGTCGGTGCAGTCGACACAAAAGGAACTGACACCCGGTCCGACGATTCAATTACGACATTCAGCTCTCGAGGACCGACGCGAAGTTTCTGGACGGACGCGAATGGTCTCCGCCATTTCGATAACGTCCTGAAACCTGAAATCAGTGCGCCAGGCAACAAGACAATCTTCGCTGAATCACCTGACAACTACCTGGTTCGCCAGAATCCCTCTCTTGACGCCGGCGTTAGCGGAAACGTGAATCGCAAGCAAATGAGACTGAGCGGCACTTCAATGGCAAGTCCAATCGTCGCAGGTGCGGCTGCTTTAATGTTCGAGGCAAATCCAACACTAACGCCAAATCTGTTGAAGACATTGCTGATGTACACAGCGCAGCAGCTTCCGGGCTTTAACCTGCTCGAACAGGGCGCCGGGTCCCTGAACATCGACGGAGGCGTCAGGCTGGCAAAGGTGGTTCGCACTACTTTGAACTCATCCACGTCGTTGGGTTCGTCTCTTTTGACCAGTAACCCTCCAACGCCACAAACGATTATTCCGCTAGCCGTCGGTTCTACCAGCTTTGCATGGTCCAGGGGAATTGTAATTGGAAGGTCTTATGCGACTGGCAGCAATCTCATAACCCAATATCAAAGGGTCTACGCCAATGGTGTCCTTCTGGGCGATGGCGTCTTACTTGGCGATGGCGTCTTGCTTGGTGATGGCGTGTTGTTGGGTGATGGCGTCCTGATCGGCGACAGCATTCTAACAAGTGACGGCACATCTCTGGGCCAAGGTGGTTTCTTCTGTTCTACCGGCGTCTTGCTTGGCGATGGCGTGCTCTTAGGTGATGGAGTCCTGCTAGGTGATGGAGTACTTCTTGGTGATGGTGTCCTGGTTGGTGACGGTGTCCTTCTTGGTGATTCTGTCCGCGCTATGGTGAACGGTGATTCGACACAATCTATGCCCAGCGTGGCTGATGACAATACTGACTACCTCGGATACTAACTTCAAAAAACGATAGCCATGTTGCAAACACCCCAGACAAACAACACGAGCGTCATCTCGAATTCACCGGACGCCGTCGAGGTACAGCTACTCACGGCGAAAGACGAGTTTGAAGTTCTCACGTTTCTCTCTCAGCGTCCCATTCATACTGTGATGATGAAGAGTCTAATACGTGACAACGGTCTTGTTAGCCCACTTAACCGAGGAAACTTTTACGGATGTCGCGATGTCAACGGTCATCTCGAAGGTGTCGCACTCGTCGGACACGCAACGCTGATGGAAACAGTCTCTGATCGTGCGCTCCATGCACTTGCACAAGTGGCGCGCGAATGTCCTTACACTCACATGATCATGGGTGAACAGGAACGCATTACCGATTTTTGGACGAATTACTCAGAAGCTGGTCGCAACCCGCGACTTGCGTGTCGTGAGTTGCTGCTCGAACTACAAATACCCGGCTGCTCTGAACAGTCCGGGGCGGGTTTGCGGAAGGCTACCGAAAATGAGCTGGACGCTGTTATGGAAATCCAGGCCCAACTGGCGTTTGAGGAAAGCGGCGTCAATCCAATTGAGACCGATCCACAAGGATTTCGTCGGCGCTGCCTTCGCCGGATCAGGCAGGGACGAACCTGGGTTCTATTTCAGAATGACCATCTCGTCTTCAAAGCAGATGTTATCTCTGAAACGCGCGAGGTTGTTTATGTCGAAGGCATTTGGGTGGCAGACCACAAACGTAACGATGGTCTGGGAACTCGGTGCATGTCTGAGCTCAGTGCAAAACTCTTGACCTCAGCAAAGTCTCTTTGCCTGCTCACCAATGAATTGAATACCGGAGCACTCGCATTCTATAGAAAATGCGGTTTTCTGTTCCGCGCCACTTACGAAACGATTTTCCTCTCGCCCCAGGAGGCATTAACAGCCTAGCTAGTTCATCAGCCCCATCTCTGTTCGCAATACCTCATCTTGGCTCCCCGGACAAGAACGATGTCGAATGTTACTAGTACACAGAGTCGATTTTTTTTGCCATTCCTAAGAACGGTTACCGGCTTAGGCGCTCTGGCTTTAATCTACTCACTATTCAACATCAACCCATCTCACCTCGACCTGCGCTTTGCGGCGCTCGTGTTGATGTCCCTGGTATTGAGCTCGAGAATCGTTATTCCAATTCCAAGACTAAGCTCACAAATTTCAGTCTCAGATACCTTCGTGTTCCTGACATTACTGCTCTACGGTGGCCCGGCGGCAGTAGCAGTCGCTTCAATCGAAGCGTTCATATCATCGCTAAGATTCAGCCGGAAGCGGCAGACGGTTCTCTTCAACTGGGGCTCTGCTGCGTTGTCAGTTTTCATCACGAGTTCAATACTAAGACTCGGCTTTGGTGACATTGTTTCACTTCCTCGCGAGCCACTCTCGACCGGTTTCGTTGTCGCTTTAGGCACGCTTGCGCTTGTCCATTACGCATCGAACTCCGGAATTGTCGCAATAGGGTCAGCGCTCAAGACCGCACAACCCATTTGGGCGACCTGGCGCAAACATTATCTCTGGACCTCGATCACTTATTTCGCGGGTGCTTCCGCTGCCGGCGTAATCGCGGCGCTCGTAAACCTGATTGGGTTCTCCGTATTCTTTGTAACTCTTCCCATCATCGGCATTGTCTTTCTTACTTACCGGACGTACCTGCGGAACGTTGAGACTTCCGCTGCCCAGGCCGATCAGGCCGAGAAACACGTAAAGGAACTTTCTCACTACATCGCCGAACAAGAACGCATTCGCGAACAGTTCACCCAGATCGAAAAACTTTCCGCGCTCGGCGAGTTGGCGTCAGGTGTCGCACACGACTTCAACAACACTCTGGCCGGAATTCTGGGAAGAGCTCAGCTTCTCCAGCGAACAACAGATCCTGAAAAGATCAAACGAGGACTCGACATCATCATCAAGACCGCCGAGGACGGCGCGAAAACTGTCAAACGGATCCAGGATTTCGCGCGCCAGCGTCGCGATCACAACTTCGAACTTGTTTCGGTGGACCAGATACTGACGGATGCGAGCGAGATCACACGGCCGCGTTGGAAGAACTGCGCAGAAGCGGCGAGCATTCACATCACTCTCGATCTGGAGATTCATTCCAACGCCATGGTGATGGGGGATGATTCTGAACTTCGAGAAGTCCTCGTCAACATGGTCTTCAATGCTATCGATGCCATGCCGGAGGGCGGAACACTTACACTCGGTACCGAGGTCGTCAATGACTCCGTCGCAATCACAATCGCAGATACCGGAGTCGGAATGTATCCTGAAGTTACCTCGAAGATCTTCGACCCATTCTTTACAACGAAGGGAAGCGCAGGTCTCGGTCTTGGCCTGGCTGTTAGCTTTGGAATCATTCGCCGACATGGTGGACAAATCGACGTGGATTCCCACTATGGCAAAGGAACTGAGTTTCGTATCACACTCCCGTTGGCGAGTGTCGCCCGATTCGATCCTCCTAACCAAAACTCTGACACCAATCAGTCTGAAAGTACGTCTCAAGAGAAATCTGAAATCAAAAAGACCAAAGTTCTGGTTGTTGACGATGAAGATTTTGTGAGAGACCTTCTGAAAGAAATTCTTGAATGTGAAAACTGCGAAGTGCAAGTGGCGGAGTGCGGCACCTCGGCACTCGAGCTCTTTCATAAAGACCAGTTCGATTGTGTATTCACTGATGTCGGCATGCCTGGGATGAGTGGTTGGGAATTGGCTCAGGCAATACGACAACACAATTCGACGATACCAATCGCTGTTGTTACCGGTTGGGGCGAGTCTGTTGGTTCGACTGAGCAGAAAGCGGCCGGCGTAAATTGGGTAGTGCCGAAACCATTTACGGCCGATCGAATCATCGAGCTCGTGCTTGAAATCAATCGAATGCGTTCCCGAGCAAAAGAGCAATCGCTTGCCACGGCCGCTGCTTAATTCGAGAAAAATGAACCAGAAAAAAACAAACCCTCAGAATAAAGAACAAGTAAGGAAGGGCGGTTTAATGTCCGATATGCTTTAGCTTGTCGTGATGTGACGCACAAAGCCGCTGGATTTCTAGTCGGGTTCGTGTTGGTTACGTCACGACAAGCTAAAGCATATCGGACATTAAACCTCCCTTCCTTACTTGTTCTTTTTTAGAGTCGTGTTTGCAAATTCAAGCCTACTTTATTAAAAGTGAAAGAGGTTTACACTCACTCTATACCTCCACTGCCAACATTCGCATTGTGTTATGCTCTCCAGCGGAGCTGATGCGAAACAATAGCGCCAAAGCAACCGTTAGATTCGCAGGAGATGATCTCTTTGTCGGAACAACACCGTCCGGTCATTCGATCACGTTCGACACCAACAGCAAGAGATCAATCGCACCTTCACCTGTTGAGATATTGTTGGTGGCACTTGGTTCCTGCACCGCCGTGGACGTCATTGGCATCCTCACCAAGAAAAGGCAGAAAGTAACGAATTACCTGATTGAGGTGACTGGCGAGCGTAGGGACGACTATCCTCGTAAATATACTTCCATGACCGTCAATCACATTCTTACTGGCACCGGTCTGTCACCGAAAGCCGTTGCACAGGCGATCGAGTTGTCCGAGATGAAGTATTGCAGCGTTGCTGCGACCCTCCGCCCGACTGTAGAAATCCAATCGACCTTCAAGATCATCGAAGCAAAGCAATAGCAAGTTGGGGAGTAAATCTTGGCTAAATTAAACCTCGCGGTCGTTCTTCTGCTAATTAGCTGGTTACCTGTATCCGCAAAATTCGAGCTTGCCCGAACCGTTGCCGCGAAACAATCAGCGAGTGAAGCAACTCTCGCGTCTGTCCGTCGCAGCGACTCATCCATTCGCGACACTAAAGGCGTATTACCCAAACTAACGCCTGCTGAACACATGCGACGAGCGTCAGTTTATATGAGCAATCGCGCCTTCGATGAAGCGCGCGATCACTGGCGCGCTCTTGTGCAGTATTACCCTGAAGATTCACATGTACCTGAGGCGCTCCTGGGTATCGCTCGATCTTTCTTTCTTGCCAAAGACTACGAGGACGGTTATCCGGTCTTTAATCACCTGGCGAATGATTATCCAGGCACAAAAGAAGGTCGTGAGGGCTTGAACTATAGTGCCGCTTCCCTTCTCCGTCTTGGTAGGTTTGCCGAATCAGCTACACGTTACGCCGAGTATTGCGATCGCTATCCAAACGGCGAACGAATAGATACAGCCCACTTGAATGTTATTGATACCCTGCGAGAAGCAAACAACCCCGCAGACGCGCTGAAGTGGGTCACAAGAACCAGACAGCGATTTAGCGGTAGCGCTACTGAGACAAATGCGATGTTTGCTGCGTTGCGCCTCTACGTAGCTGAAAGTCAGTGGAACGATGCTGTCAGCATGGCTGACGACATATTGAAACGCGGCTTTACAAAAGCGACGTTGACCACACCAGCTGAAGTGACTTACCTCAAGGCGTTCAGTCTCGACCAGGCAGGTCGAAATGAAGAAGCCGTCAAAGCCTATCTCGCAATTTCAGATAGTCTCGACTCTTATTATGGCTGGCTCGCGACACAGAGACTTACGTCCATCTTGCGAGGCTCACGCGCGAGTTTAGCTGCCGAACGCGAGCAGCGCGTGAACGCGTCAATCTCGTCCACTGCCGACCTCTATCCCGCACCATATCGACAAGCGGTACTCCGGGCCGCCAAAGATCGAGGACTGGATCCGCGCTTTGTTCTGGCGTTGATTCGTCAGGAGAGTGTTTTCAAGCCCTTTGCCAAATCCCCAGCAGGTGCTCGAGGACTGCTCCAACTCACCATAGACGCAGCTCAGAAATATGCCGCCGGGGCAGGATTGGCAAACGTCCGAGAAAACCAACTCTATATACCAGACACCTCGATCACGCTCGGCGCGGAGTATCTCTCCACACTCCATCAAATGTTTCCGCAACTTTGGGAGGCCGTGGCAGCTTCGTACAACGGTGGAGAAGACAATGTTGCGCGCTGGTTAAAGCGCGCGAAGAATAACGATGCTGGCGTGTTCACTTCTGAAATTGGCTTTGACGAAACCAAGGCGTATGTTCAGAAGGTGATGTCAAACTACCGTGCTTATCGCCAGCTTTATACCGTCGATCTAGTTCGTCGTTAATCGGTAAGGAGTTCATCCGCAGATTACACAGATTACGCAGATTAGAACTTCCGCAACGAACGTTAACTTTTTCATCCTAATCTGCGTAATCTGTGTAATCTGCGGATGAAGTTATTTTGGCTCCGGACTGAATCCTCGCGAATCTTCGCGCCGCTGCAAGGGATAAGGCTCGTAATTTCGGCGCGGCACGACTCCCAATTTCAACAACGCGTCATAGTATTCGTACCGAATCGAGAACTCAGCTACTGGCCTGGCCTCAAGATCCATCTGCACCCAACGAACATCATTGTGGACTGATCGACCAATTCCAGTCGCGGCGTACTCATCATCTGGAACGCGAGCCATACTTCCCGCACTCTTCGCGGAGGGTTCCGGTGCTTGAGAGTTTGCAGATGATTCGGATCGATCCTGTCGGTTTCGCTTGTCATCTTTGGTAACTGGACGGGGAGTGACCGAAATGGGTCGCGAACTCTCTCGAAAGATTACTGCCGCGATGACGCCGAGATTCGCAGTTTGACCAAGCTTCGCCCCATATGAATCGCGTTCAGTTGTGAAGTAAAAACGACGCGCCCGCTCCGTACTCATCTGCCAACCTCCAACTGTAATCGATTGGTACGGTTCAATCACCCACTTGCTTGAATTCCAGGCTGATGTGTGTCGCGCATCGATCGTGTTGAGGCCATCAACCGAGAGCGCTACCGCAACTCGATCGGGGCCTGGATTCGTTACACGAATCTCGTATTCCGCGCCAGGCAAGGCTTCGACATAGCTTCTGCCGCGAGCAAAGTATTCGGAGAGTGGCCGGCCATTGACCAGAATTTCAACGTCGAAGCGCTGCAGTTGCGGGTACCACCGTGTCACCCGCTCACCCTGGGAGGACTGCGCATTCGTGGCGGGCGGGATCTGTTGCATCAACGCAGCTAAGGCAATGCTCAAAACTGATACGAGCAGTTTGTGACTAGTTTTCATACGTCAACCTCCAAGGAACGGGCCATTCACTGAAGTGAGAACGTTCAATAAGGCGATTCTTGCGAATATTTCTGTACGACGGGCTGCGAGCCTGTCGTTCGTCGGGACTCGCGTCGCAAATGAACGCACCTAACCGAAACCGCGATAGGTCAGTCTTTACACAGTTCCCGTTTTGGGTTTTTGGTTGAGTAAAATTGAGGGGAACGCTACAATTGCGCGCCACTTCTGGAAATGTTCCACCCTAAAGATCGTATTAACTAACCTAAGTGAGGGTTAAGAGAGCTGATGGAGTATGCGCTTACAGCAACCAAAAATGAGGCCCGGGCCGGATCCTACTATGATCGAATCGCTCGATTTTATGATCTGACCTTCAAGCTAAATGGTTACGGCCGCTCACTCGACCAGTATTTCGATAATCACCCATTGCCAATTTCACGAGGCGCCAGGATTCTGGACGCCGGCTGCGGCACCGGTCTGTTGACGCTTGCACTCTTGCGAACCATTCGTTTTCCAGTGTCAATCACTGCATTGGACCTGAGTTCGACTTCAATCAATGCCGCTCGCCGAGCCCTCTACTCGAGTCGCGGCAGAACCCGCGACGTAACCTTCACACAGGGTAATCTTCTAGCGCTGCCGTTTGCCGATGACTCGCTGGATCTGGTCGTCACGAGTGGTGCGCTTGAATATGTACCTTTAGCTGACGGCCTGGCTGAGATAGCTAGAGCGATAGCGCCCGGAGGGCATTTGTTGCATCTTCCGGTTCATCCCTCAGTCGCGGGCACTTTTCTCGAAATACTTTTCCGCTTTAAGAGTCATCCACCCCGCGAAGTTGTTAATAAAACAGAGCGACACTTCCGGATCGTCCATCATTACAGGTTCCCGCCGCCGCAAGCTATTGGATGGAGCAAGACGGCGATTCTTGCACAAAAGGTTTGAATGTCCGATATGCTTTAGCTTGTCGTGACGTAACCAACCAAGCCGTGAGTTTCCAAGTGCCTGTGAAATTTCGGGTCTGGTTGGTTGCGACACGACAAGCTAAAGCATATCGGACATTATTGGCTTGCCGGCACCAACCTCAAAATCCGATCATCATCACTGGTTGGCTTACCACGACCGTCACGATTCGACGTTGAGAAATACAGCAACCCGTCGGGTCCTTCGGCCACATCTCGAATGCGACCGTAGCTGGTAACCAGCTGCTCTTGAGTAACTACCCGACGACCGTCAAGCACGACTCTAATCATTGCCTCACCACGTAAGCAGCCAAAAAAGAAGTTTCCTTTGAACGCAGGAAAAGCAGACCCACGGTAGAACATCCCGCTCGCCGGGGCGCACGCAGGAGTGTATTCAAGAAGCGGAGATTCCAAACCCGCTCGCGTTTCCTTGTGATGAATGAGCGGCCATCCATAATTCTTACCCTTCTCAACAATGTTCACTTCATCACCACCGCCTGGTCCATCAAATCCGCTCGGACCGTGTTCGGTTTGGAACATCAGATCTGTTCCCGGCTGCCAGTCCATCCCTTGCGAATTGCGATGACCAATTGACCAGATCTCCGATCGCGCATTGGCTTGACCAACGAATGGATTATCCTGCGGAACCGAGCCGTCGTCGTTCAGTCGCAATGTCTTACCTGCTAACGAATCAAGCTTCTGGGCCAGGTCGCGTTGGGTTGCATCGCCTGTTGTAATGTAGAGCTTGCGATCAGGACCAAATCGCAGTCGGCAACCAGCGTGAAACTGTGCTGCTGGAATGTCTTCAATGATGACCTTGCGATCCACAAAGCCGTCGGGAGTTTCACGATACCTGACAACTCGTACGCGGACGCCGCCACCGCCATAAGCGTAAGAAAGGTATAGCAAGTGGTTCAATGAAAACTGAGGGTGAAGCACGACGCTCATCAACCCACTCTCTCCGGTTGGTTCCACATCCGGCACTACAAAGAGTGGTTGGGATCGCAGACTTCCGTTTTCAAACACGCGAACACGCCCGGGCCGCTCAGTGAAAATCATCCGGCCATCCGGCGCCCAAACAATTGACCAGGGCACTTCCAAGCCACCGACAACTTTCTCAATTCGAAATGAAGTTTTGCTTTGCGATGAAGTCTGGATTTCACCGTTACCTATACCAGCAGGTGGATGACTGCAGGCAAGGGTGACACTTAGACCCAGTAGAAGACACCAATTTCTAAAGCGCATAAGCCGACAGGATCTCAGATCTCAGATCTGAGATCCAATCAATGCTGGATGTATTCGTGGAGCAATTTCAGCTCATCACCTTGCTCGCCCAGTTCTACTCGCAGCAGGTCTCGAATGGAGAGCATGCCGACCCAGCGTTCACCGTCTACGACAGGTAAATGTCTGGTGCCGATTAGTTCCATTCGCTCGAGGGCTTGATGGGGAGTTTCGTCACACCGGATTACGGCGCGCAGCTCGCTGGTTACATCTCCGACGCGCACGGCGTTTGGGTCTCGTCCGGGCACTACTATTCGATTAAGTACATCACGTTCAGAAAAAACTCCAAGGAGTTTTCCTGACTCGTCCAGAACACACACCGCGCCAATATTTCGAGCAGCCATAAACTCCGCCGCTTCCTGCACGGTAGCGGAGTCGCGGGTCGAGTAAGGCTCACGGTTGCGAATCACGTCTTTGATCAGCATCGCAGTGCCTCCTGAATCTGTGGCTGTGGGGTTGACGCATTATACTCGCACGTTTGCGGATTACACAGAACTAGTTGGGAAGGGGGCAAGCGATCCAACACGAATCACACCTAACACGAACCGAGCGCGCCCCCGCAGGTTCGAGGCCTCTAAATGGTGGAGGCTACGTGATCAAAACTGTAGGGCCTTGAACCTGCGGGGGCGCGCTCGGTTCGTGTTGGGTGTGATTCGTGTTTGGATCGCTTGCCCCCTTCCCGACTTGTTTTGTTCTATTCCATGAAGTCAAAATATACTTTGCAATGATCTACCCGAACAGACTTGCTTGTGCTGTGGGTCGGCGAAAGGTACTGCCCTGGGCCTTCTGGTGAGTGCGCTTCTTGTTAAAGCCAAGTCGTGCACTATGAATCTTGAACAATCTTTCTGTCGCTTCCCAATATTGGCCTTTCCCTCGCATTCGCTCGCCGAAGACACTCGAGTTCAACTTTCCGTCGCGGGCTTCTCGAATTCGATTCAAGACACGATCGGCCCGAGTCGGCAGTTTCTCACGCAATCTTTGTTCGAAGTAAGGCGCGACACTTCCCGGCAAACGAAGCATATTGATAAACGCCATCGTGGCTCCTGCCTCCTTCGCACGCTTTAGCAGGATCGGGATGTCGGTTGATAAACCTGGAATGACCGGAGCAATGCCAATCCCCACTGATATTCCCGCGCGCGCGAGTTCTTCCATGGCGTGAAACCTTGCCTCGGGCAATGGGGCGTAAGGTTCGACAGCTCTCGCAATCTCTACGTCAGTAAATGGAATGGTTAGAAACACGCCAAGCTTTGCGTTGCGCGTGAGATCCTGAAGTACATCTATATCGCGTCGAATCATTGCTGATTTCGTGATGATGCCGATAGGGTTCCTGAACTCGGCGCAGATTTCGAGACAACTACGGGTCAGTTTGTAGTGAGCTTCCAGGGGAATGTACGGATCTGAGGTAAAGGAAAAGACGATCTCGTCGCCTTTCCATGAGGGTTTCATCAGTTCTGTTCGCAACAGCTCCGGAGCATTGACCTTCGCTATGATTTTTCTGTCGAAGTCAGTGCCGGCGCCATAGCCGAGGTATTCATGCGTAGGTCTGCTGAAGCAGTACGTGCAGCCATGAATACAACCACGATAACAGTTCACCGTGTAGTCGAAACCGACATCGGGACTGTCATTGTGAGTGATGATTTTCTTTGTTTCGGTTTCTTCAAAGACTTCGAGCTTTACTTCGGGGGGTTCGCCAATCCATTCCACTGAATGGGTTAGCCACGGATTCGGTGGATTCGCTACATAACGCATCATTGCCCAATTCCTTGATCGTGTTAACTATGGTGCGGGTGTTTCAGAAGAGGTCATTGATTCTATTGCGTGAAAGAACAGGAATACTTGTGCGCCTTCGCCGCCAACAATTTCGGCAAGACAGACATAATCATTTGTAACCTCGATGACACGTCCTTCGTAGATTCCACCCGTGACAGTTTTGACTGAAACAGATGCGCCTTTGAAACGGCGGAAAAGATTCTCAGTGTGCTGGCCTGCCATGTTGTTGCTCCGTATGTTAATTTCAGATTGAAGTTTTCAGATTTCAGATTATTAAACGGGGACAATCCGAAATCTAAAATCTTCAATCTCAAATCTTTCCGAGCCACCCGCTACCGCGAGATGGTACCGACTTCTTTATCCGATGGTCCGGTTTGATCAGACCAGGTTACAAAGAAAAATCGATACTTGTCAGGATCCTGGAGCGTGATGAAGCGTCCTCCCCAACCTTCATCAACAGGCGCGAGAAGGTCTGGCACCTGCTCTCGTATTTCTTCATAGAGCGAATCTACATCCTCAACGCCGATAAAGAAGTGAGCACCACGCCCGCGGCGTAACATCGTTTCAAGTTGCTGGGCAAGAGTAATCTTTAAAGCTCCTGCACGAAGCGTAGCCATGGGTGGATCAGATTTGAGGTTGAACGACTCCAGCTCAAGACCGAGCAACCCCTGATAAAAGCCGAGCGACTCTTCGAGATTGTTGACTTCGAGAAAGAGCAAATCCAGGCCGCGCGCGTTCATATTGATTCAAGTCATTTCCGACTTCCGATTGCCAATTTCCAATTTGTTCGTGATTTGGAGCGCGCGATACAACCGTTTAATTGGAAATCGTCAATCGGAAATCTGAAATAAACTAAAATCAACATAAACTTCCGGACCGCTACTCCATCAACCAATACAATCCGTACGCACTCGTCGCTATCACACACCAAAACGCCACTTCCTCAAGTCGCGTGTGTTTCTTCCATAGACTCGTTGCCGGTTGTGAATCCACAACAGCCACCATCGCGCTCCGGGCCATCATCACTCCGAAACCCAATATACAAACCGCAAGAATCCCTAATGGCCAGAGAAACCAGATCCAACTAAGTCTCACAAGGACTAATAGAAAAAATCCAGCCAGCAAACACAATAACGCGCTAAGACAATGACCGAGGACACCGACGTCCTGAGCAGTTGGCGTGGTTACAGGAACGAAGGTCGTGGTTCGCGAGACTGATATGCGGCTTCGATCGTAGTCACTCCGTAGCGACTGATCTTTCAAAACCGCATACGCCTCATTCAGCGATTTCATTCGTTCTTCATTACCACCCAGGTCAGGGTGATGACGCGCGGCCTCCCGTTTGTACTGGCGATCGATTTCAGCTCTGGTTGCAGCTTCATCGACACCAAGCACCTGGTAATAATCTCTTTCCGGCCTCGGGCGTTGCATAGTGTTCGATGATTCTAGGGATGGGATTTTCGTTTGGCAATATTTTGGAGTGCGACGGCCTGACGTCGCTTTGTTAAAGCGGGACGCTTTGGAAATTTGCGCCTTTTACCTGTTACAAAGCGGCTGCAGGCCGCCGCACTCCAAAGCTCACTGTGTTAATCTTTTCGCGTCAATGTCCCACATGCTCACTCCAGGTGATGATCTCGTCTTCCAACTCGAGAGTGGTTTCGGGCTACTTCGATTATTGGCAGTCGAGGGCGAGGGTTCGGATACCGTCTGGCATTTGCTTGCCTACGATGAGTTCTTTCCTGACGTTGAGTCCGCCGAGGCAGCTTTACGAAAAGGACCACTGCCAGTTCGCACGGCTCACATGGCGCTAACTAATCGCGCCTTCGAAAGAACACCCACGGCGCGTATTGGCAACCGTCCAGTCAATGATTATGAACTTGCTGCGTATAGAAACTGGTTGGATTCCGACCGCCACGTCCACGATCGTTCTGCACTTCTGATGCTCGGTATCAGATGACATGAAACGAAATCACTTTACTTTAACTATCGCTCTTTTATTCTTGTGTTCGATTCCGATCCTCGGAATTCGACCTGAGCGAATGATCGATTCCTGGCGACCACTGCACTACAACATCTCAATAACTCTCAATGATAGCCTGAGTGAAATCACTACGGCACGCGCCGATATTGATGTTCTCGCCGTGAAGCAATTGTCAGTCGTCGATTTGGATTTTGCGGATCTGACGACCGATTCAGTAAGCGTAAACGGTAATCACGCTTCCTTCATTCATCAAAATGGCAAATTAGACGTGCCGTTGCCACAAAGTGTTTCTCCAGGAACGAAGATCACCGTGTCAGTTGTCTATCATGGCAACCCTCATGATGGTCTGATTCTCAAGCCTGATAAAGATGGAAAAGCGTCAGCTGTCGGTGATAACTGGCCAGATCGTGTGCACTATTGGATTCCGTCGTTCGATCATCCGTCGGCCAAAGCAGGCGTTACGTTTCACATCACAGCGTTGAGTAGCCAGCTGGTCGTAGCTAACGGCCGATTGGAAGGTGTTACCACAAACACGAACAATACTAAGACCTGGACGTATAACGAGGCTGTTGCGATTCCTGCTTACTGCATGATCATTGCAGTTGGAGATTTCGCAAAACTCGAAGCGACCCAGCCGTCGCTAACTCCTCTTACTTATTACGTCTCCCACTCAGACAGCTCATACGCGTTGAAGGGATTTGCGTCGGCATCAAGTGCCGTCGAGATGTTCAGTCAAACCGTCGCACCATATCCCTACGAAAAACTGGCGCTGATTATCGGTGCGACTCAGTTTGGGGGCATGGAAAACTCGAGCGCAATCGTTTTTACACAAACATTATTCTCCCTCAAAGCTGACTCAAAGCTGAGCAAGGCGTTTGGTATTCCAACCAATATCGAAAGCACTGTTGCTCATGAGATCGCGCATCAATGGTTTGGCGATTCAGTAACAGAATCGACCTGGGCGGATCTTTGGCTGAGCGAGGGATTTGCGACCTACTTTGCCGCGCTCTTTATTCAGAAGTACGAAGGCCAACAAGCATTCGAAAAGTACATGACGGATGCGAGTGAAACTGTATTTAAGTTTGAAAAGACAAAGCCAATTCCTATTCACGATCGCGAAACGGAAAAGTTGTTTGATCTTCTTAATGCGAATAACTATCAAAAAGGCGCCTGGGTGTTACACATGCTGAGGGCGCGTCTCGGCGATGATGTTTTCTTTCGAGCAATCAGAAGTTATTACCAGAAACACAAGGAAGCGACCGCCAACACCGACGACCTGCGAGAGGCTTTCGAGCAGGCATCGGGAAAGCCACTACGTTCGTTCTTCGCGCGCTGGGTTTACGGCAGTGGTCATCCGCAGTACGAATTAAGCTGGCGATGGCGACCAAAACAAAAAGGCGTCGAGATTTACTTAAAACAGTCACAATCGAGTGAAGCGTTTCATGACCCGATACCTGTTGTAATCACAACCAATGCAGGCACGATAACCGCCAACGTGACTCCAGCCAGTAAAACCTACATTCAGTTTGTTCGGTCCTCACAAAAACCGTTACGGATTGAGGTTGATCCAAACAATACCCTGCTGAAGGAAGTAACCGTGAGATCAAATTGAACCTTGGATAATCAAATACGATCGTCCTAGGACCGCAGGCGTCCCCGCCTGCCCGTGTTGAGAAGGACCAACTCCATTTTCGTTGAGTGGCACAGAGTAATCTTCTTGGTTCTATTGGGCACGGGCAGGCGGGGACGCCTGCGGTCCCAGGACGATGGCCATTAATTGTTTTCAGAGCTTTCCCGAAGTGGTAACGACTGCTTTTTGCGCAAGACTGAAAACAAATAGCCCGGCGAAATCGCCAGGCTATTTGATTTCTTCCTGATCATTCTAATTAAGGCGCCATAAATCCGAGGTTCGGTGATGAGAATCTACCAATCAGCGGAAATACGGTTGTTAAGTCTGCCGAAGACACACCGTACCACGTGGCAAGTGTGGCAGCATATTGTTCCACGGATGTACTCGGTATCCAACGGCCCCGAGCTCCCGCACCGCTATCGGCATCATCAGGTCCATTAAGCGCTAAGTTCGGATAGAGGCCATAGAGCGCATGACCCAATACTGAACCGCCCACGATCAGGTGGTGATTTCCCCAAGCATGGTCGCTACCGACAGCCGCAGTTGTAGTGCCGGCCGGATCTAATGTGCGACCAAAGTCCGACATTGTAAACAGCGTTACTTTGTCTTGGCCGGGCATTCCCGGTTCACCAGTGGCCTGGAAAAATGCATTGATTCCCTGGCTAAGCTGCGTCAATAAGCTTCCCTGCCCGCCTATTTGATTGGAGTGTGTATCGAAGCCGCCTAGCTGAACAAAAAAGATTTGCCGCTTCATATTTATGCCGGCAACTGCATCAGTGCTGGCCTTGATCAGGAGCGCGACCTGTTTCAGCTGTCGGCCCAGCGTAGTGTTTGGGAAAGAGGTTGTAAGAGTTGGATTGACACTTGAAAGCGCATTGTCGGTTTGAATGGAACTCGACCGGATATCGCCTGCTGCCTTGACCAGCTTGACGCCTCCGTCAAAACCCCTTAGCTCATTGAACGAAAAAAACCGCGAGTTGATGTCGCTTTGTGATGCGCCCGGCGCATTATTAAGGATCAGCACATTTGCGAGACTAGTATTTGAGTCGCCAACAGCAAGTTGCCGCGTCTCTACACCAGTCAGGAAAAGATTCACGCCGGCGATTGAAACATTGCTCGGGAATGTTGCTGCGCCATTTAACGATGCAGTCTTATCGGCAAGCCTTCCGCCCCATCCTGTCTGACTCGCGACGTTCGCAATAGCAGTCTGAAATAGACCGACCTGGTCAGAATGTGAGAAGAGTTGCAGCGGTTTTTTGCCAGTTCCGTTTTGATAGGTCGTGCGTGTCAGTGGTTCAACTAATGGCCCGTTATTGCAGAGAACAGCGAGCTTGCCTTGATTGAAGAGTGTTTGGATCTCCGGCATATTCGTATGAAAGCCATATGATCCACCCGTAGTTGGCGAAACCTGAAGCAAGTTCGAAAGCGCCAACCCGTCTGCGCTGCGAACATTGTTGTAGGTGCTGATCTGGTTGAGATCAACAAACATGTTGTTGCCGTCGTTCCCACCATTCAGGAAAACACAAACAAGTGCTCGGTAATCCGACGCAGCTTGCGGTGTAAGAGCATGAACAACCTGAAAGGTCTCCAAGCTGGAGGCCATCGCCACACCGCCTAACGCGCAAGCGCTCGTACGTAAAAAGTCTCTGCGTGATTGTGCCATGGTCGTTATCTCTGTATGTCGTACTGTGGCGAAGTGGCCACGAGGTAAACTGCAGCGCGTGCTCGCTTCTGATTGCGAAGATTCACGTCAACATCGTTAATTGCGTTCATTGCCGTAACAATAGAAGTCCGCATCTGTGCCGAGATAGTTCCGTGCAAAAGAAGCGCATTGAGATCGTCGAGTACGTCGTTCGGGACTCCCGCCTTTGCTTCAAGTGCAGACATATCGATAGACGTCCCTCGAGGACGATCCGGGCTTGCAGCAGTAGGTGAAGTATTAGCTGAAACCCCGGTATAAACGAGCGTGTTAATGTCGTTCGCACGCCGCAACGTAGTTGCAGTAGAGAGAATGCCAAATGCCGGGCCCAGAATCTTCGTGCCAGGGACTTCGTAACCTGGTTGGTAGTAGCTAAACACAGTCGGAGGTTGGAATATTGGCTGGTCCAAAGTTCCAGTGAAGTCTGTCGTAGACCTGCTTGCAAGCACGCCATCGCTAGTTGATGACTTATCAAACGACTTAACGTTCAAGGATCTCAGAAAACCAGCGATATACTGCGCCGGCTCACGCAGTTTTCCGTAATTCGGATCTGTCTTCACATTACCTCGGGCTTCGGGATCTAACAGGATCGCCTGCACAACCGCCTTAAGATTTCCACGCGCATTCGAGCACGGCGAGATTGGATACAGGCCTGTGCAATCGTTGTTGAATACGGCGACGACGCGCTGAACGTAAGCGCCACTTGGGTTACTCGTGACCAGGTGTTGAATCAGCTGCTTACTAACAAACGGACCAACGTTCGGATGGTTAAAGATATTGTCGAGCGCGGCTGTGAGATCTGATTGGGCGCATTGTGCATTAGTTTGCGCACATGCTGGAATCACTTGGAAATTAAGAAGCGTCTTTGCTGCAACGTCATGATTTGTTCCACCACGAGGCGCCATCGGGTCGCGATAGTTCGTGATGCCAGCGCCAAGAGCTGTGGTGAAATTCCAACCAGTGAACGCACGTGTGAATTCGTTGATTTGAGTCTGCGTGTAAGTCGGAAGCGGTACACCCTGCGAATCAACTTGCTTCGATCCATCAGCATTCAAAAGATCCGTGCCGACTGAAAACAGTTGAAGAACTTCGCGCGCGTAATTCTCGTTCAGATTCGTTCTCGTGCTGAGGCGCATGTCGAGAAATTCGCCCATTGCCGGATTCAAGGTAATGTCGTTCAGCAGCGTGCGATAGTTGCCGAACGCATTGCGATCCAAAGCCTGGAGATAAACTGTCATCCAACTGGGACGATTCACCTCACTTGCGGCAGAGACGACCAGGATCTGATGCAGCGCAAATGCAACACGCTGTCGCAATTGATCTGGACCGTATAGCGCATTTGAGAAGAATGTTCGCTGCACCGGATACATCGAAAAGTTATCGCGATTGCACACGTTCTGATTGTAGTTAGGATCGCTGGGACTGCTCGACGGACAGGCTGTGGGTTGATCATCGAGAGGAAAAGTTAAATCTGGATAGTTGGATCCCTTTGCAACGTTCGTAGGCGCAGTATTGAACTGCTCATTCAAGTACGCTTTGAAACCCACCGATTTGATATGCGCCAGGTCCGCGTTAGTCGGTCCCCACGTTGCCTGTTCAAGGAATCGAACGGCATCAGCGTCGCTTGCGGGTCCCGTAAAAGTATCAAGATCAGGGGGCGGCTCAGGCGAAGGTGGAGTAACGGGTGCCGGTGTCGCAACCGCACCCGGATCATCCGATGGACCACCACCCGAGTGACCAATTGCTACGCGAACGCGATTACTTGCGAGGCCATGGGAGTTGATGCGTAAGAGAACGTCACCTACATCGCCAAGATCATCCGGTAGACGCACTATGAACATTGTTAAGCCAGCCATGGAGACCTGCGGTGGACCAGCAACATCTGGGACCAGTCCCATGAACTCTACCTGCATTGGGTAGAGTTTGCCTGACGCATCCTGAACATCAGCAGTAAACGCATTGACTCCTTCACCTGTCACAAGCTGAACATCCATAGCGAAGACGCAAATGCGTGTGCGATTGTCAGGACTGAAGGCGACCGTGGAAGTTAAGGGGAAGGGTTCGGCTCGCAAAGTGACGGATTCGAAAGCAACTGCGCGGGTATTAATCGATTGACTGATGAGTGTTGGTGCTTTGAGTGTGGCAGCAAACGCTTGTGAATAGGCACCGAGGAAGATCGCAAGCAGTGCAAACAACGAGCTTTGAATGGCAAAGCGTGGGAAACTGGTCATCATAAGGATAGGCTCCGTCACTGTGCCTTAGAACAACGCCTAGTCGGGTGAGTTTTTGTGAATTAAATCGGTGGAGGGGCCACCGGGTTGAAAACCCTGGTTGAAAGTCACTATACCATGTTTGACTTTTTGCCAGTCAACAGAAATTTAGACGTGGCGAGCGATGATTTGGACGAGAAGAAATGTCGCGCTGGGCCACCATTTTGTCGCCCCAGGGCGACATCATCTCAATCACTCATAATGAAGTCTGGGTGGTCTGTGTAATCTGTGGATTAGTACGCTAAAATCCGCGCGCCGATGAATCGACGCACCTTCCTGAATCACTCTCTAGTCGGGGCAACTGTCCTTTCCATCGCTGGTCCCCGAGAGCTTCTCAAGACTGCGCCGAAACGTGTAACGGTTCTCGGTGCTGGTCTCGCTGGTCTTTCGGCCGCGTATGAAATTGATAAAGCCGGCCATGACGTAACTGTCCTCGAAGCGCGCAGTCGTCCGGGTGGCCGCGTGTTCACGATTCGTGGCCAATTCGCAGATGGTCTATATGCCGAGGCTGGTGCCACGAATGTCTATGATGTTCACAGCTGGACGACTCACTATTTGAAGCTTCTCGGAGTGGAACTTGATCCGGTTACACCCACAGCGGGAGCATCGGTGTATCACGTTCGCGGACGCAGAATCATCATCAAACCAGGGGAGCCGGTTCAATGGCCGTTTGAGCTTAGCGCCAGCGAAAAAGGAATGGGACGCCGGGAGTTATGGCAAAAATACGTCGCACCCACTTTGATCGAACTCGGCAATCCAAACGATCCAGACTGGCCGCAGCCAGTTTTCATGCGTTACGACCGCATGAGTTTCACTGAGTTTCTTCGCGCGCGCGGAGCATCTCCCGGAGCGATTGAAATACTGCGTTTAGGACTCGCGGACCAACTCGGCGAAGGAGGAGACAGGACTTCGGCATTGAATCTACTGCGCGAAGCCATCCCTCGCGCACTTGAGAAGCAGGCTTATGTGATTCGTGGAGGCAGCGACACATTCCCCAGAGCGTTTGCGAGCAAATTGCGTGACCGGATTCACTACTCGGCTGTTGTGAAGAGAATTGAACACGACGAACGCGAAGTGCGAGTGCTCTACGACAGAGGTGGTGAAAGAAGTGTGATCCGAGGCGAACGCATCATTTGTGCTATTCCCTTTGCAGTACTAAGAACTATCGAGATACCGGGCTTGTCGCGAGAAAAGCAAAGAGCGATTGCGCAGTTGGCAAACACATCAGTGGTTCGTGTCTTTCTTCAAACGCGAGATCGTTTCTGGCTGCAGGAAGGGTTGAGTGGGACGGCGACGACTGACTTGCCATTGATGACTGCGTTCGACAAAGCGTTCTACCTACCGGGACCGCGTGGCATGTTGGAAGTGTATGCAGCTGGCGAACGTGCTCGCAGGTTGGCGGCGATGCCGGCGTCCGAGCGTCTGCCATTTACTGTTTCGCAGGTGGAGAAGGTTCATCCGGCGATACGCGAGTTTTACGAAGGTGGATCTTCTGTTTGTTGGGACGACGAAGAATTTTCCCGCGGGGCATATGCGTGGTTTAGGCCAGGTGAAATGACCGATTTGATGCCGCACATCGCGAAGCCGGAAGGTCGAATCCATTTTGCTGGTGATCACACATCGCAATTCCCCGGTTGGATGCACGGCGCGCTGCAATCAGGAAATCGAGCAGCACGAGAAGTGAATGAAGCGAGTTGACGTTCTAAAAATGGAAACTAATAGATGTCAAATGATATATGACCAATGGTTTCTTACATCGCTCGAATTTGACACACTCTGTCTAACTCCCTAGAATCCCACCTGCATTCGGGGCGTGGCTCAGCCTGGTAGAGCGCACGGTTCGGGACCGTGAGGTCGGTGGTTCGAATCCACTCGCCCCGACCAAATTTCCTAAGAAAAAGGCCACCTGTTAAGGTGGCTTTTGTCGTGTGTGCTATAAAGTGTGCTGTAACTCAATTCAGTAGCTCTTCGGTGAGTTGTGGTTTAGTTGGTTCAAGTGCTGCGGCTGCTTCATCTAACGCACGTCTGCGAATGTGTGAGTAAGTCTTCATCATTTCCGCGTCAACGTGTCCCACCTGAGCTTGAATAACCCAATCAGGCAAACCTTTTTCGGCTAGAGTGGTTATGGCCGTGTGTCTACCGTCGTGGAAGCGAACCGTGTCCAAGGCAGGGTATATAACTTCGTTTTGATCATTACGTGCTGCTTTCTTCCTGATCGATCTCCAAGCTGTACGCCATGACGTGATCGGTTTAGTCGGATCTATCTTGCGACCACCTTTATGTGACGGGAAAACATAATGCTCTGGATCCGCCGCGTTAATTTCCTTTGCAGCCCTATATAGGTTGGCTAGTGCGCTCTTACAAGTTTGATTGAGGGTTGGTGTTCTCCAGCCTGCCCGAGTCTTCGACCGGCGAATGTCCAGAAGACCGGCTATGAGGTCAACATCCTTCCACTTCAACGCGCGAAGCTCACACGCTCGGGCACCACAATAAAAGGCGAGCGTTGCCGCAGCATGAGCGATCATCCAGTCTGTACGAGTCTGTGCGACTTCAAAGAGTCTCGCTTGCTCATCTTCAGTTAGCGCGCGACCAACAGGCGGTTTGCTGTTTGGAACGGGCTTATAGTCCTCTTTGAAGCGATACCACAGACGGGCATGTTTCAGGAGCTGGCGAAGTACAGAGACTTCCCCGTTGATCGTCTTGGGTGCCTTCCCTGCATCTAGTCGAGCGTTCTGATATTCCGAGATATGAACCGGCAGGATACTACGGAGTTTCAGATCTTTGAAAAATCCCGAAAGAGCTGGAATCTGCTCTTTCCAATAAGCACACATGCGGGCTGAGACTTGTGCTCTTCTTTCAGCAGCATAAGCCGTAAGAGCTGTTTGCACGTCCATAGACCCATAACTCTTGCTACGCTTCGCCGGATCAGGTGGACGCTGTTCAAGCTGCTTTGATCGCTCTCGGGCTAATCGTCTTGCCTCTCTCCAGTCAGAAGTACCCAGGCTCTCTCTGTGCTGTACTCCATTTATCGAGACGTCAAGGTAGTAGTTTTTTCGGCCTTTTGGTTTGTAGGGGTCAGACATTGCTTCCCTGCTCTAAATAGAGTCGAAGATCTTCGTCACGGACCAGAACACGCCGACCAAAACGCCGCACACTTAGACGACCGGCTTTAATTTCCTTCCGAAGAAATGAAACACTCAATCCTGTTTGTTTTGCAATGTCTGACAGTCCCCAGGCAAGCCTTGAAGGTAAATTACTCACTTGACACCTAACCTCTTTGCTATGCGTCTTAGAAGCACAATAGCTTTTGATAATCGCTCGGCGTGTATTTCGTCTTTGATCTTTTTTGCTTCGCGCTCTAGAACTTGTTTACGTTTACGGTCCATATCTGTCTCTACTATTCTGTGATGATTCAGCATGCTCTATATACACTTATGGCCCACCTTCGTCCATAGTTTGCGAAACTATTTTTTCGATGTAAGTTCTTGAGCCTCTAGCACTTCTGATATGAAATCAGAAGCACCCCCATTGAGTCATAAGGAGTTAAAAGCGTTTAAGTGGGAATGGTTTGGAATGGTGTGGGAGTAACAGCAAAACTCTGCAATAAAATGGTAGTACATCTGATGTGAGAAGATTAAGAACCAGTAAATAAAGGGCGGTCCACACCCACTCCCACACTCATGGCACGGATACTGACAGACCGATCTATTTCGTGAGATCCTTATTAGTGTCAATGCTGAATGGTGGTCTTTCCAAAACTCTCTTTCCATCGTTCAGCAAAACACTCTAAAGAGATTTTGGGATGCCATCATTCGGCATTTTTGTTTTACAAAGGTAGTTTTTGGAAGCTGAGCTGAGACAGTTTAACGTCGTCGAAGATACGGTTCTAGTCGCTTCCCTCTTCCCGTAAGGGTAGAACCCGAGAAAACTCGGTGCTGGTGAGCTGTAAAGGCAAAGGAACCAGTGGGACAGGTTACGGTTTAGAGTTCCAATTACGAGCGGAGATAACTTGCTGGCGCGCGAACATACGCGGCCAGGTAAAAACCTTTTTTCTATTACCTATTATGCCTTGTTTATTATTTCTTTCTGTGCGAGCTGAGAGGAAAGAGCGAGCACATAAGAATGATTTCTTTTTTCTTTTGGGCGAGCGAGATAGAGAAGCGAGCTACTAACTAACTCTGATCTAAAAACAAAGAGTACTTTTAGTTTCTGTGGGATACGTGTGTCCACTACTCCCTAAAGATGGCATCTTCATAAAATGAAACCGAATAATCCAAACTCCCCGTGGAGAACTCAATCCACTTTGCCAGCTTCGCACAAGCCAAACTCAGAGCATGAAAGAGCTGAGAAACAGTTTGCCTTCAAACGTCTTCAGAAGATTGATGCTGATCGAATCCAAAAACGGGTTAAATCCGCACAAAAGTGAAGCAGTGATCAGCAGCGGATGGGGCAGCGACAGTCAAACGGCACCAAGGATCTTTTTTGTGGTGGTTGGTGGTAATCTTATTGTAGTGAAGAAAATTTAGGGCTTAGGGTGTCTTCACAAATTCGATTGGTCCTCACCATCGACTGGCATAAAAACACTCTAGGCCAACCTAAACTCACGACGCCTCACACACAACTACAGGAAGAACCTCACACATGGCTCTCACAACCGAACAAAAGACTGAACTCCAAACCCGCATTGCTGCACACGCTGCCGCTCACTTACCTATGATGGTAAACAAAGACGAGGCTGCTTATTTGGCAACTTGTACACCTGCCGATGCTTCCTCAACGGGATTAACAGCCGCAGAAGCTAAACACCGACAAGCCGAGAAAGCTGCATTAGTCTCTCGTCTCCAAGCTGCGACACGTAGCAACGTTGTAAATGCGGAATCGCTACCAACTCGTTTGTCAGTTGGCGAAGTTAAGAGTTTTGCAGCGGGAAGTTTCGCCTAACGATAACGATCTGAGTTGATGACCTCACTTGGATCTTAGACCTGGGGAGACTGTCCACAGTTCCGCACTTCCCAGGTCTTCAAAGATAAACATGCCTCACATAGAACAAAAATCAGCCTACGTTATACGTCTTGATGGTCCTATGGCTTTAACTTGGGAAGGTGTTGGACAACGCTCAATCGGAAGGTCAGATCTGCCACTCAATCAGCCTTTTTTGATTCGCGAAATTCAAGTAAGACACCCAGCTCACGACAGCAACGCCCACATGAGGAATGCGGGCAGCAAGACTGAAACCTTTAACCTTCAAGCTCGATCTGTTGCCGACATTTTGAGAGACATCAAACTAGAGTATCCGTCTTTCGAGTGGCACTGCTTTGACTCTTTAGACGAAGCCCGATCTTTTCTTGAAACAGGCAAGAGTGATTTGGTCTTGTTTGATTTGCCAGCAAACTACACTGCCGATGATTTGAAGCGGTCTTACCGCAGCCTTTCATTATCTAACCACCCAGACCTAACACACGGAAGCGGCGAAGCTATGCAGATTATCACTGCCGCACATAGGCGCTTACAGGAGAAGCTAAACAATGCCTGAATCAAACGAAGAGAATAGCCTTCAAACAGTCGAAGACTCAGCACCAGTAGCAGTCAATACTTATATGACTCCTGGGGGGCGAGACAGCGTAACCATACTGCCGGACTTTGCAGAGAACGCAGTCGAAGAATTCAAACGCGAACGTCTGGAGCTGGAGCAAGTCGATGACACTCCTGAACCAACAGCAAAAGCCGAGTTTGATTTAACTACGGCGTTAGGTGGTCCAGAAGCGGTCCAGGCTTTAGCAGAAGTCCTTAACAATCCTGATGCAGATTTAACCCACATACTGCCAGCAAAGGCTATTGAGTCGGTTGTGTGGGCTGCATTAGAAAATCCGGTAACTCAGCAAACAGTACTCTCTGACCCAGAAGTTAGATCCGCGATCAGTCGTGAACTCCTTAACGGGTATTCTATCGAAGATATACAACAGCTTCTCTCTCAGTATGGGCCTGGGACTTTTCCAGATCCTGAAGTCTATGCCGAACAGCTTCGAGAGAGTGAGCAACGTGTGCAGCAATTTCAGCACGATTTCTTTGTCTCACCTGTAGACGAGACGCTGAAGGACATGGGCATTGATGCCGGTCGAGTCGAAGAAATCTCTGATGCTTTGACCATAGCTCAAGCACGTTTCCTTCGTAATCACCATGATGAGTACTTGAGGGTTCAATCATTAGTAGAGAGCGGTCTAGCGAGTCAAGCACGTTTACCACAAGCTCGATTAGCGAATGCGTGGCAAGGCACTCTTCTTAAACAACTTGAAAAGCTCAAGTCTGCCAGTACATCAGCAACAAAGAAATCTGCCACTAAAGAGGTTGAATCAGACAAGCCCGTAACTGCTGAAGCATATGATCTCCTTGATCCGAATTGGATAACACGATTTACAGATGAGTTCCGGCAAGAACGGAAAGCTAGGGGGTTGTAGAAATATGTCAATAGCAGACCAGTTTCTAAATAGTTTCCTTAATCGTGGAAAGCTGCCGACTTCTCACGTTATCGCGATCACTGAAAAGATGCGCAACAACGGAGCTTCATGGTCCAAAGTGCAGGCTGCTCTTGATAAAGCTGCCGAAGAATATGCGAAAGATTCAGACATCACGAGTTTAGAAGTGATTGAAAAATACGAAAACGCAGGCATGTACCAAACCGCAGAACGTTTCCGAAGATTACGGGAAATTGAAAATAGAAAGTAATTCTCACAATGACATCTCCTCTCAAGCTAGTGCAAATCTTACTTAGTGGTTTAGGTAACAGGTCTAACAGTGGTCCAATAGCCATACGTCCCAGGATCTTCGGGTCTCCTACCGCAGACCGTGTTTTGTCAGGTATGCGTAATGGTCCAATTGACTCGGATACTGACTATGATCCTGACTCCGTTACTCCAGACTTTAGACCTACAACCCCACACATTGCCGGTCTTGAAACCAGAGCGCGCGAAGTTAACCCACCTGATCAAATGACCAAACTCGAACAAGAGGGAAACTGGATTGCATCAGGTGAGAATCATGGCAGAGACGGCAGCATTATTGCCCAGCCTACTCGTTTGAAAAGTGGTTTGCTTCAAGCTCTGTCTGGTATTGGTGAAGCCGCACGTCGAAACATGGCAACCGGCAGAACTGACTGGAAAGATCTTGCTGGCGTAGCTGGTGCTGGTGCCGGTGGTTTCGGTGTCGGAGCAGCTAAGCCAAGTCTCATAGTCAAAGCAAGACATCAGCAAGCGGTTGAAGAGAATGCCCAGGAACAAGCGGCAGAGCTTCAAAGACAGAATGCAAAATCAGTCATAAACGCTCGTAATGCTGAAGCAGCTTATAAACAGTCATTGCCAGAAAAGGCAGCTAGAGATCAGGAACTCAGACAGTCAGACATTGCAAGAAAGCAAGCCTATCAAGATGCATCACTGAAGATCAGGCAAGATGCTCTTAATGGTCGAATCTCATATCAGGAATGGCAACGTCAACAGAAGGAACTTGATCGGCAATTCAATCAAGATAAGTTTGAAGAGACGAAACGACACAACCAAGCTAATGAAGGTATTGCCACTTCAAATGCAGAGAGTAACCGCATACGCGCTCTAAAACCGCCTGCTGGTAGTGCTGATACGCAAGACGCTCTCGATCGTGCTAACGATTTGCAATCGCAGATTGACGAGCTGAATGCACAAGACAAAAAAGAATCTGCTTATGAGCCTGCACTCGACAGCAAGACCAAAGAAGTTATGACCGATGCTAAAGGCGGCGTGATCTATTCGAACGATTTCACGGAAGCATACAAGCAACGTCAGGCTCAGAAGAAAGTATTGATGGCTGAGAAGGAAAAACTTTTCACTGAGGCTCGTAAGGCCAAAGCTAAATCATCCTCAACGTATGCAGCTCAAAAGGGTACTTTCTCAATCAGACAAGCAATAAAGAACGGATTATCAGAAGTTGAAGCACGAGCAAAAGCAGCTCGGGCTAAAGCGGCAGGATGGCAAGTTGTAGATTAAATGCCTCAAACTCAGACTACCTCACAGGCATCCGAAGACTTTTCTATCGGTGCCATACAACCAGAAGAAGACTTCAGCGTGGGTGCTGTTAGCCCTAAACGTACTAAGTCTGTCTTCGATCTAGATGAAAGCATCAATCGGCATGCTCAACGTACCGGTCTTGATGAGAACCTAATCAGAGCTGTAGTCGATCAAGAGAGTGGTGGCAATCCGCGCGCACTATCGCCTAAAGGTGCCCAGGGGTTAATGCAGCTCATGCCGGATACTGCGGCAAGGTTTGGTGTTCGCAATCGCAGAGATCCTGAACAGAGTTTACGTGGTGGTACTGACTACCTTCGCTGGTTATCTGATCGCTACAGTGGAGACGTTGACAAAGTTCTATCGGGCTATAACGCCGGTGAAGGTGCGGTCGATAAGTTTGGCGGCATACCACCCTACAAAGAAACTCAGAACTACGTCCGTAACATTAAATCGCAGCTAGAGCCAAAGGAAGATTTTAGTATCGGACAAATTTCATCGGACTCTCTTTCCTCACTCACTCCTAACAGTGGTAGTAGTAAACTGACCCCAAGTCACACCTACTACAAAGAGAGTCCGATTTCATCTTCTGACGGGGTTGCCGCAATAGCTGCGAATACACCACCACCCGTTCGATTACGTCCGCGTGGTCCTTTGTCTGCGTTAATTCTGCCAGCAGGCCAGCGAAACGCCGGTCCAAACTTCAAGCCTCACTTTAGAGGCACTGCTGGTCTAGGTCCACGTCTCTCCAGGTTAGAACAGCCACAGCCTAGCATTGAAGGAAGATCGCAGTACGACATAACTCCGGATCTCAGACAAGCTGCTGCGAACGCTCAAGGTCCAGGCATACCACTCGAAAAAGGTTTACAGCAGTTACGAGATCAAAGGGAGATCTCAGATGTTCAAAATGAAGCTGAGACTGTTCCTTTTGTTCCGCGCACAATCGTTCAAGAGGCTAACAGATTTGCAGGCAAGGCAGAGCGAGCAATTGCTGGTCTGGCCGATTATGCAAACATCCTAAAGCCGGACCGAAAAGTTGAGAATGGTGTTTCACGCCCGTTGAGCGAAGATGAAAAGGCAGCTCATGAAAACTTACTAGACAGAGTTAGTAACTACTTCAAACGCAGAGCAAACGTTGCTGAAAGCATCGGCAACTATGAGACGACGGACATCAAAAACAGTCTTCCACGCACTGCTCTAAAAGCTGTTGCTGATGCGGGAATGGATCTAGCTTCATTGATTGCCATTCAAAGTCAGACGGGTTTGTCTCTGCCGACAATCTTTGCCGGCGAAGCTGCACTGAATAACTCAGACAAAGATCCTCAAACGATTGCCACTGAAACAGCTAAGGCCTACGCATTAGGTAAGGCCTACGAGTGGGTCCCTGGGGCTGTGGCTAAAAAGCTCAACATTACAAGTCAATTAGGAACTCGGGCATTAGGTGCCGGTCTATTCGGTGGTGCTGGAGCTATTCAGACTGCGGCAGCGGGTGGAAACAAGCGACAAGTAATATCTCAAGCCATTGCCCAAGGTGGGTTGGGGGCGCTTGGTGGACCACACGAAAAAGCAGAAGGCGAAACCGTTTCTCCTGAAAGTGTTGAAGCAGTACCGAGCGAAGCCACAACTCAGCATAAGATCGACTATATAAATCAAATCGAAAACGAAGGTTCAATAACTAAAAGTCAAGCCGATCTCTTACGTTCGAAGCTAGAGAATCAGGAGACCTTTGGTCCAGGTGCTGCGAATGTCGGAGACGTACCTGAAGGCTCCACAACTAAGCAGCTCACAGAGGCAATCAAGAATAGCAACGTGTCTCCGCGTGAGCGGATAGATTATGCGCTTAACATTGCGGATAAGTTCTCACGCGGAAAGAGTGCAGTTGAAGCAGGCATAGATAAAGCTAAAGCCTTAACGCAATCGCTCTGGTCTGGGTACAAAGGCGCAACAGAAGTCTCTGAACCTCAGCAGATCCTGGGAGACTTTCAGTACAAGCTTCAGAAATCAGCTTTCGAGACTCGCAAGTTTTCTCAAGAATTAGATCGCACTATCTCACCAGTACAGCAAGAAGCCATTACTAACTATATTCAAGCCGGTGGTGATGGTGCTGTCCTACAGCAGAGAGCTGATGTGTCTACAGGCTCAACTAAGAAGGGTTATGAGCTAGCGAAGAACCTAACCGATGATGAGAGAACAGTTGCTCAGAACTTCAGCAGCGCCTTTGATGCTCTTTTTGAAGAGGCAAATAAGGAAGGGGTAGGCGTCAACTTTATCGAAAACTATGTGCCTCAGATATGGTCCAGCAAGAAAGCTCAACAGGTGATGCTTGCTGAGGCTCAGAGGGGCATCCTTGATCCGTCGTTTAAGTTCAGTAAGGCACGAATATTTGAGTCTTACTTTGAAGGTGAACAGGCTGGATACACGCCGAAGACTAAAGACATTGGAAAGCTCTATCAGATCTACAGTAACGCCCTAAACAAAGCTATTGCCTCACGTCAGTACATTGCAGACCTTCAGAACGCCAAAGCAAGCGACGGTAGACCTGTGGTTGCCATTCTAGGCAGTGGAAAGACGGGAATGCGTGAAGGTCCACTATCAGAGGAGACCGGAGCATACGTTAGACCCAGCACAAAGACTGCGGACACATCAGACTATCGGGTGATCGATCACCCAGCTCTCAGGGGATGGAAATACACAACATCTTTAGAGGGTAAACCTGTACTGCTCGAAGGTCAGATGTCTGTACACCCTGAGTATTATTCAAAGATCAAGAACGTCCTCACCCCTTCAAAGATCGCAACGGGTGAAGGTGCGGGCTATTCAGCACTGCGAGGAGTGAAGAAAGCGCAGAGCATAGCGAAGCAGACCATGCTTGGATTCTTTTCGCCATTCCATCAAGTGCAAGAAGACGTACATGCACTCGGGCACAAGACACTTCCTTACATAAACAAGACTCGAATTAACTTTGATGACCCACAACAGCAGAGACTTATTAAAGGTGGTCTTCAAGTAGCAAGCTGGCACGACGCAGAAGCTTTTAGCGAAGGGTTAGCCGGTGGAAATCTAACAGCAAGAATACCAGTCATCGGAACTAAGCTATTGGGACCATATCAAGAGTGGTTGTTTAAGGACCATATCCCAAACCTCAAAATGGACATGGCTTTGCATGCTCTCAAACGAAACACTCAACGATACAAAGGTAAGATGAGTCCAGAAAGAATAGCTGAGTTAACAGCATCACAAGCTAACAACGCCTTCGGTGAACTCAACTATACATATCTCGCTCGAAACCAAACTTTCCAGGATGCTCTGAGAATGATCCTGCTCGCTCCAGACTTCTTGGAAGCTCGCGCGAAGTTTGCGGGTAGTGCCTTCAAGGGACAAGGCAGAGAACAGCTCAACGCATTGTTATTGTTAGCTGCTACGCAATACGTCACAGCTAGAGTTCTCAATAAGCTGAGTGATGATGACTATCACTTAGAACCAGAGAATGCTTTTCGAGTGATTCACAAAGGCAAAGCATATGGACTTCGCTCTGTACCTTCTGACTTACTTGAGTTGTATGAAGACCCGCGCAAGTTCTTAACTCACAGGTCTTCGCCTCTGACTGCGGCAGCAATCCGAGCGTACACAGGAAAGAATGAATTCGGAAAACCTGTGAACGTCTTAGAGCAAGCGAAGCTACTCGCTGAATCACCAATACCAATTCAGCTAAAAGCATTGCAGTACAAAAAAGAAATGAACCTTTGGGACTCGTTCTTCTCAAGCATGGGTCTCAGAGTTAACAAGGTTGAGAAGGCAAAACTACCACTCAAACCCAGAACAGAGAAAAAGGGGGTCTGATCCCCTTCTTAAAGTGCAATGTCGGAGCTGTAAAGTCTTTGTTTTCAATGTCCCACTTATGGGATCTTGACCTGTGCTGAATGTACCCATGTCAGGGTAGCAACCCGGAAAAGAAAACGATTTATAGGTCCAATTTGAAGTTATGACTAAAAAGAAAAATCCCGTACCCGAGAACCTCAAAAACCACTGTTTCCCTAAAGGTGTAAGTGGCAACCCATCGGGCAGTCGTCTCACGACTCTCTCACGCGCATATCAAAAACAGCTCTCGCAGATCGATCCTGCAACCGGCTTTACGTACGCAGAGCAGATTGCCGAGCTGGTAGTTGAGACTGCACTGCTCGGAGACATTCACGCAATCATGGTTGCGATCTCAAATGACTCTAAGAATCTGATCCAATCTGCCGTCACAAAGTTAGTCGAAGCATCGGGCTGTACTCCTGTGCAAGCAAAACTAGCTCTTTCGTTATTCATTCCAGGAGCACTCATCTAATGGCAAATAAATACTCACGAGAAACCAAAGCCACAGCATTAGCAACTCTCAAGGCTAATGGCGGCAACGTCACTCTCACTTCGAGATTATTACAGATTCCACGAAAGACCCTTGAAGCGTGGTCCAAAGGGGAAGGTATGAAGATGGAATCTGTGCCCCAGGAAATGATCGAAGAGAAAGCAAACCAATTAGCTGATCGACTTGACGAGATCGCGGATCTCCTTGCAGCAGAAATGAAAAATCCAGAGAAGATCAAGAAGGCATCACTTAAAGATGTCAGTATCGCTCTGGGTGTAACGATTGATAAGCGCAACCTCTTAAGACACCAGCCTACTTCGATCACGCAGAGGACAGAGAGCCGCACCACTACAAAACGGTACGAAGCCGCAGTTACCAAGATGATTGAAGAAGCTGCAAAGAAGGATTTCGTGATTGATCGTGAGGAGGCTATCGGTCTTCTTGAGTCGCAAATTCCGGACATCAGGGAGTATGTGAACTAATGATAAACATCATAGCCCTATGGTTCAGAGCAGCTTGTGTTAAAGAGATTAGCTAAGAAGATTTCGAAAGAATTATGTCTCTAAAAATCTCACCACTCAGAACCCCAGCAATAGAAGTCGAAGTTGAACGTCAGCTACCAGACGTCCGAACGATCATTAATGAGATCGAAGCCTCCGGAACCGTAGAAGCTCATCCTGTTGGTGGTGGGGATGGAACCGACGCGAACGCAATACACAAAAACACCAGCGGCGAGATCGCGAGTATCACAGAGAAGACTGCACCTGTTGGAGACGACCTAGTTATTATCGAAGACAGTGCAGCCAGTAATGCGAAGAAGAGAGCAAAGCTCAGTAATGCAAGTCCTAACGCGGTCCATACTGACAAGAGTAGCGAGATTAATGCTCTCACAGAGAAAACTTCTCCAGTCGCAAACGATCTAGTCATAATCGAAGATAGTGCGTCCAGCAATGCTAAGAAGAAAGTTAAGTTATCTAATGCTAGCCCAAACGCAATTCACACAGACGTGACTGGAGAAATTAACGGCCTCACAGAGAAAACAACACCCGCAGGCAACGACTTATTTGTAATAGAAGATAGTGCAGCGAGTAACGCAAAGAAGAAAGTAAAGCAGTCCAACATCGTCCAGGCATCCGCTACGTCACGTATATTCGGTCGAAAAACTGCCGGTGCTGGTCCATTAGAAGAACTAACACTCTCTGAAGCACTCGACTTAATAGGTTCAGCAGCACAGGGAGACATCTTATATAGAGGTTCTTCGACTTGGGCTAGACTAGCTGCTGGATCTAACGGCCAATTTCTCAAAACTCAAGGTGCAAGTGCGAATCCTGCTTGGGCTTCTATTGCCTCCGGTGGGTCTAGCGTTGCGGATGAAGTATTTCAAACAGAAGACGACGGCTTTGACTCCTCTTCCCTTGATGCTAAATGGGCGCAGACAACAACCGGCACAGCTCCAACAGTAGTCATCAATGATCCTGTTGCGCGCTCAATCTATTGGGCGAAGTTTGGCGCCGCGGATGGCTCAGTTCGTATCCAAGAGTCATTCTCTCCAGCAGGAGACTTTAGTTTAACTGGAAAGTTTTCCTTGAATGGAACGGCGAGCTTTCAGGGTGCTGATCTGCGAGCTGTCAATTCAGGTGTTACTGCTGGTCTAAGAGTAGTAGCCTTTAGAGACACAATCAATGGGCAAGTTACCTTACGACTATCGAGCTATGACGGTGTAACAACTCATTCTTCAACCAGTGGAACTTTAGACAATAGCAAAACCATCATGCTTCACCTGAAGCGCGTAGGCTCGGTCTGGACTGGATTCTATAATCTCGGTGACAACTTAATAGAGGGATGGATTCAGATAGGGACATCTACTAGAACTGAAACTGTCACTGTAGCGAAGATCGATATGTCTCTCTTTCAGTCAGGAGCTACTGTCAAACAGGCAATTGGGTGTCACTGGATTAGGCGAGATTTTATAACCGTGAACGTTCTTTCCGCTCCGACTGCTATCGTGGAATAAAAGGTATTCAAAGGTTTACCTGATGAGGTACGCCGATGCCCCAACCAAAGTGGGACCGGCGTTAACTTCTTAAAGCTGTCGAATAATCGAAGTGACTGTGCCTCTTACGTAAAGATCACCAGGGCAATACCGCTCAATCCAGTTCTCTCGCTCGTAATAGAGTGCCCAGTCTCCTAACTTGGGTTCTTTCGAGCGATCTACAACCAGCAAATCTCCTTTGTTAAAGTCCGCTGAGTCCTCAAACATCTTAACGATCACGACGTAATCTGAATTAGCCGGTAGTAGAATTTCACTCAGATCAATCGGTGGGTAGAAATCTCTGTTTTTTGGTTCTGCGAGTAAGTTAATCATAAACGTCCTTTTTGGGGGAATCGGGTAGAACAGAACCGTTATACAAAACTTTTTAGGTATACTTATAGATGTCAAAGGTAAACCCGAAATAAGAGGCATTGCAGGATGGCTGAGAACTTCCCACCCGAGTTAGCTAAACAACTAGCTAGTTATCTTCAAGAAGTAGATGGTGAATACATAATCACTGACATGTTAGGACTGGTTGGATTCATTCTAGAGCACGGTAAAGAATACCCAGGCTTGTATGACATCATCCAACTTGATGAGGATAAGGTTGTTGAGATGTATGAAAAGACCGGTGAAGTTCCACCTGGGATCAAGCTGATTCGAAAGACTCAACGTGAAGACTCGAATGTTACTGACTTAGAGATTCTGCATGGTCCTATTCCCCCGAGAGATGACGAAAACTAAGCATTTCCACACGCGCCCAGCCTCATAAAATAGCCTTGTTTCATCCGTGGCACATAATCCCGTCGATAACTCCATAATGGACATTATCAGACTCACCTACATCTAAAAAGCCCAATAAAAGGGCATAGTTTGAGATCCGGATTGTCTCATCGGTGAAAACATACTACATATTGTGTGTTCGCCACCCCTGGCAGATGGTCTTGCCACCCCTCAAAAACATTAGGAAAATGAAGGGTAGTGTCTGCCTATTTTGTGGCTGATGTGGCGAAAGTGGCGGTTTTCAGGGTGCCTTAGAGGGGGGTGGGTGTCGAGAGCGAGAGGGTGGGGTACGGCATCGACTTTGACCGGTACTTTATGTTCGATAAAGGTTGGATTTAATAGAGGCAGCGCGTGTCTGCCAGTCTAGCGCCCAACACTCACTAGAGGCACACTGAGAGGGTTTGTTTACTCTGCCAATCTCTACCCCATTCGCTTTATAGGTGACGCTCGTGATCTTCGCACCGTTGAGAGCTGTGGCAGTAGACTCAAAGTGGACCGTATCACCTACGGCGAAGGTCGAGTTATTAGCAGGACTGGTGATCGATACCTTGAGAGTTGGCGGCATTCGGACTTCCTCAGGCACAGCATAACCCTCAGCCCCGTAACTTCCCCGCCAATTGCCCTTCGTTGTTGTATCGGTGCGAACAAAGGCAACCGTAGCACTCGGGGGAGTTGGACTGCTCACTAAGTGCGTGATCACGTTATTACCGAAGACAAAAGTAAGGATGCTAATAGCTACAGGGATTTGAGCTAATGATGTTTTCCACCACTTACGTTTGGGGGGTGGTGGGTTTATGTGAAGGTGGATATTGATAGACGGTGCAGGCCGTCTGTTTGCGTTGGTGTTATTTGGTTTTTGTCGGTTCTTTCCCACATGGTAATTTAACCGAGTTTTACAAACGGTTGTCAATACGATTCTTTTCAAAGCCTCTTATGATATAAGGACACTTCTCAGAACCGCACTTTAGAACACTCACATTATGAAACGCTTCTTATACATTCTGGGGAAGGTCGTAGGCTGGGTAACTATCGGTCTGATCCTTGTTGGGATCTATTTTGGTAGTCGGTGGATTTGGCACCACTTTATCTCACTCAATCCTCAACTTGCTGCGGCGTTATTGACTGCTTCCGCAACGGTGATCGGTGGTTCGATTGCAATTGCGATAGGTCGTTACTTTGAGCGGAAGAAAGAAGTTGAGGCGCACTTTCGTGCAAGAAAATCAGAAATCTACGACGCTTTTCTAAAAGCCTTCTTTGACTACTTTTACCAAGCTGAAGCAGCTCCAGGGCACGAAGCTGATTCGACTGACTTAGTGGCGTTTCTTCGAGAGTGGCAGAGGCAAATGATTTTGTGGGGTGGTTCCCGTGTTCTTACTACTTACCTGAAGTGGATAGCGAATTTGAAGACCGGCAATCCTAGCGCACACTCACTATTTCTAATGGAAGACTTCTTTTTGAAGGTTAGATCGGATTTGGGCCTATCAAACAAAGGATTTGAACGTGGCTCATTCATACGGCTAATGCTAAAACATGGTGACGTACTTTTGGCTATGGCGAAGGTAAACCCAAACGTCACACTTCAAGACGTCTCTGCTAAAGAGAAGGAATTAGGATTGAGTTAAACCATGATGCATATTAGTCGCCATTACACTGATGCTCATTTGAAGACAGAAAGTATTGACGAGTTGATCTCAATTTATGAGGACCAGGTTAGAGGTTGGTTCTTTGATCAAGCCTCACTTCTAGAGAAGATTTCTGATCATGCCGGTATGGTGACTCTTCTGGTTGTGCTCAGTTACGTAGAGGCTCATGCGATTTTTTATAAAGGCAAAGATAGTAACAATCAGTCACAGAAATTCTTCCGCGATGCATTTAAGAGAATCTTCCAAATCTCGGGTGAAGAGTCAAAGGCGCGGGATGACGCTATAGATCAGGTTTATTCAGAGTTAAGATGTGGTCTATTTCATACAGGCATGACACGAAGTAAGGTTCTGATCTCAAACAGTCACAATACGTCAGTCACACTCGAAAACTCGCTCATTTTCGTGAACCCACGTTTGATGCTTGAAGTGGCACAGAGTCACTTATCACACTATCTAATGAGACTTAGAAACCCAGAAGAGAAATCACTCAGAGAGAACTTTCAAAAGGCATGGAAATTAAGAATGGAACCTCCGAAAAGAAAAAAGAAGAAGCGATAAACAACCCTCACTTAGTACCTTTGCGTTCCCTCTCCTCAAATTCTCGCTTAGTTTCATCGATCACATCGAACATGAACTCCTGTTCTGCATACGGCATCCAGGGGTAATGTCCCGCCTTCCTACTGATTGTCAGCAACCGTATAAAGTTCTCGTGATCAATAGTTCCGGTGTACTCCTCTCCACCCATGTCCACAACGACTTCCACGTCACCATGCACAGTCGCTTTTTTGACTCTTATCTTCTGGAAACTTAAACCCCGATTGTATCCCCACAATGTGACTCTGATTAGTTCTAAACTCATCAGGATTATTCCTCTCGACTAACGATTGCTTTATACTTCTGCGCCATGAAGTTCTCGCCACAGGTAATGCAGATCATTGTCGATAGGATCAACCGAACTGTCCGAAATCCACGATGCCCACTCTGTCAAACTGCGGAATTTACAGTAGCAGAGGGTTTCGTCACTATCCCGATTCAAGATGAGTTCCCGCAAGTCTTCCGAACGGATTCCGGACGAAGGATGGTTTGTGTCGGCCTTATATGCAATCAGTGTGGAAATACCTTTTTCCTCAATCTGAATCGCTTGGGCTTAGAGCACTTGGTCAGTATGGAGTCACTTGGCAAATAGCAAACATGGAACCGGAGGAACCTTCAAAAGTTGCGCGTATTGAGCCTCAAAAGCCTGGGACTCAACTGTCTATTTCGGTCCCTTTAGTCATGCCGCTCGACTTTCGAGCTGAGCCGCAGACTATGTACGTGATTCCAAAAGATCGGCTGAAAAGACTTCGAGAGGCAAACACGCAAACGGCTAACTCGAAATACTTTGGTGCCACGTTCGCGGTCTTCTTAACCCTTTTACCATTGATCCTCACGAGTCAAATTGCAAATCAATATATCCTTATGATTGCTAGTGGAGTGTGCGCATCATTTGGATTATTGGCCCTTTTCTTCTATCGACAAGATAGTAACGATCACAAGCGAATATGTGAGGCTTTTGATGAGATAGAGCGAGATAGTCAGACCATAGTTTCGTTTACACAATCAAACGACTAGGGTGTGCTATTGAGTGCGCTATAACCCCCCTCTAAACCCCCTGAAAATTACTAAAACGCACTGAGTAACACTGAGTGCACCGATCTCGTGTAAGTTGTTACCGCTTGTGTACTTTAATGTGGTTCTGGAGCACAAAGAAATACAGGATGGTTCCTTTTCGGGACCGTGAGGTCGGTGGTTCGAATCCACTCGCCCCGACCAATAAAATCACTTACTTACGGCTGCCAGCATTGGCGGCCGTATTTCATTTGTGGCCAATTTGTGGACATTTTTTTCAACCAAAGCTACTTGACGCGTGAGTCGATGGGCTCTGATATATCTTTCCGTGGTCTTCATATCTCGATGACCCATTAGCGCTTTGATCGTGAATGCGTCATAACCTGCGATAGCCAACCGTGTACAAAAGGTGGCTCTGAGGTCATGCCATTCCAGGTTACGGACTTTAGCTAGGTTGCACGCTGTGCCAAAGGACCTTTTAACATCCGTGTAAGCCTTTTTGGTTTTAGGATTTACGAAGACGAATTCATCAGCCTTCTTATTCTCACAAAGCTTCCAGAGAATCGGCTTGACGCGATCGTCTAGGACATCCATTGGAACTTCTCGATTTCTTTTCCCCTTGGTTCGACTTGCAACAACGACATTGCGGAAAAAATCCACCTGGTCGCGGCGCAATTTTAGTTGTTCCTGTTTTCTTAATCCCAAGCCTAATGCAACGATCACCATCGGTTCCAAATGCTCCCTCGGTTTTACCAACCAGCTCATTAAGTCAGCTTCTTCAGTCGGTGTCAGGTACCGGTAGCGTTCATTGTCCAGCTTGAATTTCTTCACTCGCTGACAAGGATTTGCATCGGCCTTACTAACCTCAATAGCCAGGTTATAAACCCGCGACAGCAACTCGAATTCCCTGTTGACTGATGCCGGCGCCTTTCCAGCACATTGGGATCCTAAGCTTAGAATTCCACGTGGACAAGTTGTCGCGGCCGCTTCTATAGTGTCACCTAAATACTAGTGACTCCAGCGTAACTGGACTGGCCACAGTTAGGCCGCAAATGTAATCACACTGGCTCACCTTCGGGTGGGCCTTTCTGCGTTCGCGAGTGGACCCGATAAGCTCATGGAGCGGCGTAACCGTCGCACAGGAAGGACAGAGAAAGCGCGGATCTGGGAAGTGACGGACAGAACGGTCAGGACCTGGATTGGGGAGGCGGTTGCCGCCGCTGCTGCTGACGGTGT
>JADMIO011373998.1_pt1 | contig 117279 bp, 94 predicted proteins | sample 8958161 | NCBI WGS metagenome assembly JADMIO01 (sample SAMN16585339, study PRJNA669376) | soil metagenome | isolation source: Crop rotation soil | place: USA: Cullars Rotation, Alabama | collected 2011
GCCGCGACTTCAAGTCACGTGAATTCCAAGCTTCGGATCCCACTGTGCTGGAAAGGTGAGCGTGCCCGCGTGACAGTGGCAGCCGCGACGGAACGTATCCGCTCCGGGATTTCGTTTGGAGTGTTTGCTGAAGGAACTCGGGCGCTTCCCGGTCAATATCTGCCATTCAAAAAAGGCGCGTTTTATATGGCCGCGCAGGCGGGTGTGCCGATCGTGCCGGTGGCGATCAAAAACTCCGACTACCTCATGGGAAAAGGAACTGGCGAGGCGCGCAGCGGCACCATCGAAATGATAATGCTGCCGCCAGTTCCCACTACTGGGTGTTCAACGGATGAGGAAATCAAGCGACTGTTCAGTCGCGTGCACACAATAATCGGCCAGGAACTCGGAGCCTTGCCGCCAGAACCGGAAGGACTTCCGCCTCATCAAGGTTGAGGCGGAGGAGTTGGCGATGGCTTTGCTTCGGGTTTCGAAGCGTCAGGAGCGTCAACCTCGATTATCTTCACCTTCGCGCGCGCCACTTCAAAATCGGTGTACTTAATTTTCATCCGAATGTGCAGCGTATTTCCATCCTCGAAAAGCAATTCCTCATCCGCATATGAGTAGGTGGGAAACCAGAACTTCCCGTCGATTTGTTCACGGTAGGTTTCCACGATAGGAAACTTGTTCCGCTTGGTTTCTGGCACACCCTTGCCTTTTGTCTTCACGATTTGCAGATCCTGGTCGTCCACCCATACCCGACCCATGAAAAAGCGCTCTTTCGTCTTCTTTGCATCCGGCATAACCTTGGGAGCTACGTCAAAGACAAAAAGACTCAGTTCGTCAATTTTCTCTTTGCCGACATACTTGAAGTCATACTGCCCCATTTTTGAAGGTTCCAGCGCAAACGGCTGAATTCCGCCCAGGTCGTCCAAATCTTCCTGCGAAACCTGTCCCTGGAAAGAAGGCATCGGAAAATAGCTGATTTTCTCGTAACGGTTACCCTGGTCGTCGAAAGTGAATACCGAAACTCGATGATATTCGCCGGTAATTTGACCGCCCATCCCCAGGCTTTGGAGGATGGCGTCGCGCTTAAAAGAATATTTATTTAATGCCTCGCGGAATTGGCCTTCCTTTCCGGTAAAGGTCCTGACGATGCGCTCGACCTCGGCCGGCTGCAGCGGACCGTTGCCGCCATCCAGCCCTTGCGCCGAAACCTGGGACGCTGCGGATAAAAGGAAAAATAGGCAAACGGCGGTGAATATTCGCGGTTTTGATAAGATTTTTGCAGTCATGTCGGATCCTCTAGTCGAAAACCTGGCTAATTTACCAGGTAACCACCGTTAAAAAATACCGCCCGTCAGATGCCCCCACCTACGACTGATGTTGCCAGCCGGCCCCTGCTGATTCGAGCGAAAATGCGCCTCTTTGCCAGGCCGATTTTCTTGTTGCAAATAACCTTGCACCTGATGTAAGGTTCTCCCCGTAGAGACAGTTAGCCTCAGAGATTTTTCCCAAGTTGTTTTCTTCAAGGTCCTACACCGTTTGAATCGTGGGTAGTCATTGTTCGCTCCCGAACTTAGGCGTAGCGACAGTAACTCAAACGGTTAGTAAGGTCCTCACGTCGGTGACAGGCACGTCCGAATTTTCCGTGGACCTCAATGCGCGGGAGCGCAAGGGGCAACGCAGAGCGGCCGCGTTGCACACGGGAAAGACGTAGGGTCAAGCTTTGGGAGGAGCCTGATCAGAAGCTCGTAACCGATGATGTGCGCGGCGGCAGCTGCTCCTTTCTGGGCGGAGTAGCAAAAAGCCGCCGCGCACACCCCAGCTTGGCTCAGTCCGACCACGTATTACCAATCCAAGTCAGCTGCAGATGCAACAACGCGAAAAGCGCGTCAGTATTTCGTTTAGGCGAATTCCACGGCGGCGCGCTGGGGAATGATTCCGCGTTCGAAGCCTTCTGCCAACAGACGCCTGACAGCCTCGCGACCACGTTCCGTGTAGTCGAGAGTTAAATCGTTAACCCACATTGCTACGAATCGGTCGGCCAGCTCAGGATCCATGTCCCGGGCAAACTGCATGGCATACTCGAGCGCATCTTCCCGATTTGCCAGCGAAAAGCGAATGCTCTCCCTGAGCCAATGGGACACCTGGCCAATTATTTCCGGGCCCAACTCACGACGAATGGCGTTTCCGCCCATCGGTAACGGCAAGCCCGTTTTCTCATGCCACCATTCTCCCAGGTCCAGGACCTTATGCAATCCGAGCGACTCGTAAAATAATTGGCCTTCATGGATCAGCAGCCCGGCGTCACACTGCCCGCTCTCTACCGATTGAATTATCTTATCGAACGGGACGACTTCATATTGAAAGTCAGGATTGTAGATTCTGAGCGCCAGAAACGCGCTGGTCAGTGTTCCCGGTACGGCGATTTTGAGCTTGGAGATATCGCCGGCAGGCGTCGGCTTGCGCGATACCAGGATCGGCCCGTAGTTGTCTCCTATCGAAGCACCGTGGGGAAGCAGCAGGTATTTGTCGGTGATGTAGGCGTAAGCATGGAAACTGACAGCGGTGACGTCGTAGGTTTCGCGAAACGCTTCTTCATTCAGAGTTTGAATGTCTTTGAGAACGTGAGTGAAGTTAAGGTTTCCGGTATCGAGTTTGTGAGTAGCCAACCCATAAAACATGAACGCGTCGTCGGAGTCAGGAGAATGGGCTACGGTGATTGTGCGGGCTTCAGTTAACGTTGACATAAATAAATACAGTGGCGATCAGGATTTGAGATTTAGACGAGGCTGACGTTATTACGAATCGGATTGTAAACAGTGTCGCGCTCGACGGCTTCGAAACCGGCATCTTCGATCAAACTCACCAGCTCAGTCCGCGACATGCGAACTTCATTGTTAGTCTCAATCGAATAACTTTCGGAAAGCTCGCCGCCTTCGGTGATGGTCCCGTCGATATCGTTGGCGCCGTAATGAAGCGCCACTTGAGCGAGCCGCTTACCGAGCATTACCCAATAGGCTTTGAGATGATCGAAATTGTCGAGGAGCAAGCGCGACACCGCCATCGTCTTTAACGAATCCACTCCGGAAGGTCCGGGCAGGTGTGACAACTGGGTGTTCTCAGGGTAGAAAGCCAGCGGAATCAGGCACTGAAAGCCGCCCGATTCGTCCTGTTGCGCGCGTAGTCGCAGCAGATGATCGACGCGATCCTCAATCGACTCGATATGCCCGTAGAGCATGGTGGCGTTGGTTTTCAGTCCCGCCGCATGCACCTTCCCTGACAGCTCCAGCCAGCGATCAGCGTCGCATTTGTGGGCGCAGATCATGGAGCGGGTGGGCTCACGAAAGATTTCCGCGCCGCCGCCCGGACAGGAATCCAGCCCTGCTTCGATCAACTTTTCAATAACTTCCTCGTCACTCAACTTGTAAAAATGCGCAAAGTGATCGAGTTCCACCATCGTAAACGCCTTGAGGTGGAGCTGCGGATGATGCTGCTTGAGCGTCGAGAGCAAATCGGTAAAGTAGCTAAACGGCAGCTTTGTGTTGAGTCCGCCGGTGATGTGGATTTCGGTGGCGCCTTCCTTCACTGCCTCGCCGGCGACGCGCAAACTGTCGTCGATGCTATGCGTGTACGCATCCGGCTGACGCGGCGTCCGATAGAAGCCGCAAAATTTGCAATCGGCGTAACAAACGTTAGTCGGATTGAGATGCCGGTTGACGTTGAAAAAAGTCGTCCGCCCATGCTTCTTGCGCCGCACGCTATCGGCCAGTTTGCCGAGCGCGGGCAAGTCGTCAGTCGCAAACAAGGCAAGACCGTCTGCAAGGTTGAGCCGCTCGCCGGATTCAACTTTCTCGGCTACCGCCGCCAGAATTCGATCGTGGGAAAAATTCATGAAATTGTCCTTAGGAGAGCCGCCCCTCCAAACGTTATGAACAAGATGACGCTTACGAAAGCGTTGGTCGTAAAGAACGCCGCGTTAAGTCTACTCAAATCGTCGGCTTTCACCAGCCGGTGCTGATAGAAAAGCAACACGGCCGTCGCTACAACTCCGACCAGTGCGAAAACGCCAAGCTGCGTAATCCAGTATAAGCCAAGCAGGGCCGCGAACGCGCCCAGGTGAAAAAATCGGGCGATCCAAAGCGAGCGCGCAATTCCGAAACGCCTGGGGATCGAATGAAGTCCGGCTGTCACGTCAAACTCATAATCCTGGCAGGCATAGAGCACGTCGAAGCCCGCGGTCCACAGCATTACAACCAGCGAAAGCAGAAGCGGAACTGGACTATCCAAAGCGCCGCGCACCGCAATCCAAGCTCCGGTGGGAGCGATCGAGAGGCACCAGCCGAGCACCAGGTGTGAAAGCAGCGTCCAGCGTTTTGAGAACGAATATAACAACACACTCGCCAACGCCACCGGCGCCAGCAACAGCGTTAGGCGGTTTAGCATTGCGGCCGCCAAGAAAAATAGCGTCGCTGAGATTATGGTAAACGCCCAGACAAAGCCGACTGACAAAAGCCCCGCCGGCAGCGCGCGCATCGCCGTGCGCGGATTAAGCGCGTCAAACTTGCGATCGGCAATTCGATTAAAAGCCATCGCCGTCGAGCGCGCCCCAACCATCGCGAGGGTAATCCAGAGGGCTTGTCGAAGTGTGGGCAGTCCGTTTGCCGCGAGCACTGCGCCGAGAAACGCAAACGGCAGCGCAAAAAGCGTGTGCTCGATCTTGATCATCTCGAAGGTGGTGCGAACATTGCGGAGGATGGTGGGCATAACGGGCCTAGTCTTTTCTGGCATCTGCAAAATCTGTACGCTCGACCGCATCCCCAGGTTCTTCGATAGTGTCGCCAGGTTGTTCCTGTAGTCCCTGCCACTGCGTCGCGGGTGAATGCGGCACGCCCAGGTGATCGAGAATGCGAAAAACGAGATGGTCGACTAACGCCTCGATGGTTTGCGGTCGATGGTAAAAACCCGGACTCGCGGGAATGATGTGCGCTCCAGCCCGCGAAAGGCGCAGCATGTTTTCGAGGTGAATGGCGTTGTAGGGCGTTTCGCGCGGCACCAGCACCAGCCGCCGGCTTTCCTTCAGGGTCACGTCAGCCGCACGATGAATGAGATTGGTTCCCGCCCCAGAGGCGATGGCGCCGAGCGTGCCCATCGAGCATGGCACGATCACCATCCCCTGCTGCGGATGCGAACCCGATGAAGGGCGCGCGGCGATATTATCGAGCCGGTGCAAGTGAACCAGCCGCGAACCGGGCGGCAGTCCAAGCCAGCGATTGATTTTGTCCCGGTCAGACCCGCCGAGATCAACGCCCAGATCAACGCCCAGCTCGACACGCGCTACGGTCGTCGCGGCCTGAGACATGATCAAATTGATGCGCTCGACGACTCCGCTGGCAGCCAGGTGCACCAGCGTGCGCTGCGCATAAATCGAACCTGAAGCGCCGGTGATTGCGACGGTAAATTCCATCTTGTTGCCGTGGTTGAATCTTACTTTGCGGCACGGTTGGCCGCAAGTAAAGCGACTGTAGAATATTACAAGTAAAGCGACTGTAGAATATTAGTGGAGACCGGAGAGCGGACAGGACCGAGCGCTTGAGGGAGTTACTCCAAACAAGAGTTGTTCCTACGCAGTTTGGAGAGTGCTTGAGTCAAAGTAACTCACCGGTATCTGCTCGGGCAGTATGAGATATCCAATTGAGCCAGCATAATCCGGGCCGCGCAAGATGGGCAGCGAATTGACGGCTACCCTGCGACCACCCGCATGAGTTGAGGACCTCAAGCGCGTGTAGTAGAACATAGATTTGCGTCTGTCCAACCTGTGCTTAAAACGGCGTTGCAGAAGTTCTCGCTCTTCCGGTAGCACCAAGTCCAGCGGTGTCAACTTTCCGATTATTTCTTCTCTAGAGAGGTCAAATAGCTGTAAGCAGCTTGGACTGGCGTCTATGATTACAAAGTCCTCATTCATTCGCACCCAATTCACGGTGACGGCCTGCCCGGTCGTGCTAGAGAAATGCAGCAAGGCTTCAACGTCTTCTATTTCAACGTATGCGACCGGAATTCGCACTGGAAGGATTGCATGTTTGAAGCGGTAATAGCGGTCGATACGCCGTTTTATATAACGGAGCATAACTCGTCGCAGAGCTTTGCTATTCACCGGTTCCATGTCTTTGGTGAACGCCTGGAAGAGTCTCTCTTCGGAAAGAGTGCCCTCAAAATTCTCAAAATCAGCCAGATAGGGTGTAGGAAACAGAGCTGTCATGGCAAACGAGTCCGCGTCTGTTTCGAGAGGCCACCACTCTCGCGATGAATGCAAATAATAGTTTACGCCACTTAGTCTTTCCGCAAATCCGCTATCAAAGTGAAGAAACCAATGCCCCAGTTCGTGGCCTAGAAGAAACTCTCGGAGCGCTTGGTGTACGTCATCCCGCCGAATGATCACCGCTGGCCGATTCCTGCCATTATCTTCATATTCGACAAACAGGGAGAGCAACGGCATCTCTTTGTCTTCCAGATAATGTACTGCTATCCCTTCTCCCTCGAATATCTGCTTCAACTGCGTTTCGTGCAGCGGTTGGGAGTCGTTGAAGAAGGGATATTTGTTCCTGACTTCATCCAATTTCTCCTTTAGATCCGGTCGCTCTTCAAGAGTGACGCTAACAGTTCCGTCAATGTTGGTCAGCGGGTTTCGTGCGTTTGAGAAGCGGTTGACCTGTTCCGTGATCTCTTCCCATGTCTTGACGGCAGGCCGACGGGTCTTTCGGCTATAAACTGCAACCGCCTCGTACAAATCCTCTGGTTGCAGGATGTGAGGGTTATCGCTGGTTGGCACCATCTCTCTCGGAAAAGAGTGGCGTGGCTCGACTAACCTCATTGGTGAAAGCACATCGCTTTCGGAGATTTTCAGGGAAGCAATCAGATTCGCGACGGCTTGCTGCCAGTCCATCCGGTTGATCTGCTGATAGAGTAGCTCCAGGCTGGCCAGCGCTCCCTCTTTCGCTTGAACCACGTCATCGGGCGCTGTCGCCAGCGGAAAGTTCGAGGGCACCGCCGCTTGGGGCGGCTTTTTTGCCGATGATTGAGATACTTGCGCGGAAGCCTTCAGATCGTATCTGACATACAAAACGAAGGCCAGGGAAGTAAGTACAAACCCAGTAAACAGAAATATTTCCATTGAGCTAAGGATTGAGTCTGGCACCCGGTGAACTCAGGTAGACGAGGGCCCCGCCACCATGAGCGGTGCAATCAGTTTCAACCATCCCTCCAAAAACAACCTTGCATACCCTTGAAGACTGCCATCTTCAAAACCGGGGAGTTGAAAACGGATACCTTTCGTTGACCTTCTCCGCACTGGGCGCGTCGAAGCGAAAATCGAGCTCGTCAAGGCGATGTTAGACCACTCTGAGTTTCCTGTACAGCGGCCAGCTCGGCGCCCCGTCGCCGTTTTAACTCTACGAAACCTGAAAAAGCCAACACTTGCGTCGCCAAAATAATGTCGAAGAAATACTTCAACTTATTGGCCGATTCGCCCCACAACATGGTCTGAAAGTAAAGGATGAATATCCCAATGAAACACCAGGTCATGAAGAACCACAAGAACTGCCCTCGCTGCGCGATCGGGTTAGACTTATCGCTCAAGGTATATATGGTTTGTCCCAGCAGCGAGGTAGCAAAAAATAGGAGTACCGAGTCACCGAGAATGCGCGATATGTCCCAAGTGCCAAACTGTCGCTCAGCCTCGGGCCAAAGGAGTAAACTCAAAATGAAGAGTAGAAGAATCCAAACCTGCGCCAGTCCCGCACCAACCGTTATCAATAGCCACCAGGAGAAGTTTTTCCAATTCTCCCACCTGCCGAATACATCAGCGAGCCGGCGTCGCCAGCGACTAACTTTTTTCGGAGTCAATTGCTCTGCTTCCATAGGTGTCGTCGCTCAAACTGTTTGGAATGCTTCAATGGGTGCGGTCCAACGCAAGCCTCGCCCAAAAGCCACCTACCGGCGCGGCCAAAGTTACAACTCGAGGTAGCTCCGTGGGCCAACCAGGAGCGAACAGACCTCAACGAGAGATCAGGAATTGTCGAACGCAATAAGAATTCTAAGTCTGGCTCAACTAAGCAAAGGCCTTCGCCTGAAGGAAAGCGAGTTTAAGGCGGGTGAAAAGTATTCCAGCCGCGGGCCAAATGTCAATGTCCAAAATTGATTTGTGCCTGAAAATCTCAACGGAGAAAGGGCGACCGAAGGAAGGGCAGCGCTGCTGAAGAACCTCAGCCTCAAGCCGTACAACTCATTTGAACGTTCTGTCTACTGGTCCAGGAGCGGTAATTTATCGTTTCGTGCTGCTGTGGGAATCGATCGCACGAGCTGTGTCAAAGAGTCTGAAAAACGAGTCGAGTGAGCGATCGAAAAGATCACCGGGGCCGACAGGATCGGTATCCCATCGAGCCCCGGTTAAGGTCCAGTTTGCAAGCCATGGTTCAGAAGAACAACGAGTAGAGCAGGCGGTTCGGCGAACCCGAACCGGCATTCGTAACCACGTTCGTAGTTGCGTTATTGACGATCGCGTTGCGAACCGTAGTTGACGAGGCCGACGGATTGGCCTGTTTGTAAAGTGCGGCCACGCCCGCGACGTGTGGCGAAGCCATCGACGTTCCGCTCAAAGTGGCGGTAGCGGTGTTTGACGTGTACCACGCGGACAGTATTCCCGAGCCGGGCGCGAATATGTCGAGGCAGGTGCCGATGTTGGAGAACGACGACCGCGCATCGGTGGTGGTTGTGGAGCCGGTGGTGATGGCATTGGCCGCGCGCGCCGGCGAATTGTTGCAAGCGTTCGCGCCATTGTCGTTGCCGGCCGCAACCGCGATGGTCACGTTCGCGTTGTGCAGGTTGTTAACCGCAGTGTCGAGTGCAGAGGAAACTCCACCGCCGAGGCTCATGTTCGCCACGGCCGGTGCGATGTGGTTCAGCCTGACCCAATCGACGCCGGCGATGACGCCTGAGGTCGATCCGTTTCCGGTGCAGTCGAGCACGCGCACACCACGCAACATCGCGCTCTTGGCCACGCCGTAAGTGGAACCGCCGACCGTGCCGGAGACGTGCGTGCCGTGGCCGTGACAGTCCGCGCCACTACCGCCAAACGCGTCAAAGACGTTTGAGGCGCGGCCGCCAAACTGCGAGTGGGTGGTGCGAATGCCGGTGTCGATGACGTAAACGCGAACGCCCGAACCGGTCCAGTTGTAGGTATAGGTCGCGCTCAAGGGCCGGTTGCGTTGGTCGATGCGATCCAGGCCCCAGGGCGGATTGTTCTGAGTTACATCAGCCGTCATCACGCCGTCTTCTTCGACGTACGCGACACGAAAATCCTTAGACATAGCCTCGGCGTCGGCTTCTGACATCTCGGCTGCGAAGCCGTTGAGCGCATTTTGATAAACGCGCGTGACTTTGCTGCGATGGCGCATCGCCAAATCGTCCGCCACGTAGCGCGAGATCGAATAGGCGCCTTTTTCACCGACGACCGAATCGTCGAGTACAACTATGTACTGGTTCGGAATCTTGTTTGAGTTTTTACGGAGTTTGTCCTTTTGGCCGTGGCTCCGCGTTGGAAACGAAGCGAACAGCATGAGGCACAGGATTGTCACTGCGAGGACTACAGCAAGTTTCTTCATAGCTTCTCCTTGTTGTTGGACATTGAAGGGTGGGGGGTGAACGCCGCCCGCGACGGCTGCGAAACCAGCGGTAAGATAAAGCCCGGATGAAGTGAATTGTAGGGGCGTAACTCCGTGTGCGCCCCACACTGCCAAAGAGGTCCGCCCACAGTTTTGAGCGCGAGGCGCACGAATGCGATGTCTAACCCTGCTGGCAAACAAGACTGGCGTGACCGAGGTCGCATTAGCGGACTCAGATTAGAATTTTAATTAACGGTGAGGAACGCTGCGGCCCTGGGAGGAGCGAAGTATATCACTGTCAGGTTTGAGCGTAACTTGCAATTTCGTTACAGTAACCCGCATGGATTTGAAAGCACTGGAACGACTGCTCGCAGCCTACAAAAGCGATGAGATTGACTCGGCCGAAGCAGCCCGTCGCATCGGCAGCCTTCATTACGAAGACATCGGTTATGCGCGGGTAGATCATGCTCGCTCGACGCGGCAGGGTTTTCCTGAAGTTGTGTTTGGCGCCGGCAAGACGCGCGAACAGGTGGTCGGCATAGTTGAACGTCTGGTGCAGAATTCTCCGAACGTTCTGGTCACGCACACCGACGAAGGGACGTTTGGCGAGGTGCGAAACATTGTGACTGAAGCCGAGTGGCACGAGACGGCGCACCTAATCCGAATCCAGCGAGACAACACCGAACTCGGCGTCGGCGAGATTGCCGTGGTCACCGCCGGCACGAGCGATATTCCGGTTGCGGAAGAGGCGGCCCTGACGGCTGAAGCGATGGGGAATCGCGTGAAGCGCGTGTGGGACGTCGGCGTCGCTGGCATCCATCGCGTGTTGGCCGAACGCTCGCTGCTGCAACAGGCGCGCGTCGCGATCGTCGCAGCAGGAATGGAGGGCGCGCTTCCTTCGGTGGTGGGCGGGTTGGTGAGCGTGCCGGTGATTGCTGTACCGACCAGTATTGGCTACGGCGCTTCGTTTGGCGGTGTGGCCGCGCTGCTGGGCATGCTCAACTCGTGTGCGTCAAACGTGACGGTAGTAAATATTGATAACGGATTCGGCGCGGGGTTTGTGGCGAGCTTGATCAATCGAAAATGGATCGCGGAAGAGTCCAAAGTCCAAAGTCCAAGGTCCAAAGTCTAGATTGGTAAAGCGGACTTTGGACCTTGGACTTTGGACTTTCGACAAACCGTTAAGGGTTGATGAGGTTATTCAGCCGTTCCGCCCAGTCCTGATCGAGGTTCTGCAAAATGTTGTACTGCTCAAGCGCTCCGTCTCGATTGCCCGCCGCCAAATACGACTTCCCGAGGTTGAAGTAAGCCTTCCCAAAATCCGGCTTCAAACGTATCGCCTGCTTGAACGCTTCCTGCGCGTCCGGAAGCCGCCCCGACTCCAGATACGCCTCGCCCATGCTGTTTGGCGGATTTGCGTCTCCCGGTTTCAAAACCGCAAGCTGCTTGAACGTTTCGATCGCCTCGCTGTATTTCTTCGACTTCAAATACCGCGAACCGAGCCGTTCGTAGGCGCTGGTGTAATCCTGCCGTAGTTTAATCGCTTGTTTGTAGGCTTGAATCTCGTCGTCGGGCCGTCCCCAATCGCGATAGGTCAATCCGAGCGCGTAGTAGGCATCCGCGGCGTTGTAAGGATCGATGCGAATTGCCTGGCGATAACCTTCGACCGCCTCGCGATACTGCTTGAGATAATAGTTGGCCAGTCCGATGTTGAAGTACGACTCGGCGGACGGTCGCAGCGTGACCGCCCTCTTTGAAGCCTCAATCGCTTCGGCGTGGCGGCCCAGTTTCTCTTTGCAGAACCCCGACTGCGCCCAGGCCTCGGCGTAGTAGTTGTCTGACTCAACTGCCTTCTCAAAATACGGCAACGCTTTTTCGCAGTCGTCCTTGGAAAGAAAACTAAGTCCGTCGCGAAACGACTGGACAGCTTTGGCGCGCTTGTTTCGCCCGCTGGCAGCAACCAGATCCGAAAGCGACAACAGCGCGCCGCCTTGCAGTTGAGAAATTCGCTCAGACGGAATGGCAAAGTTTATGCTTTGTCCGCCGGTGATTTGCAGCGTAGCCACGCCGATGACCTGTCCGTGCATGTTGACGACCGGACTGCCACTCGAACCTGGCGAGATTGGCGCCGTTATCTGAATGATCCTTCCGAAAGTTGGAATGTCGCGAACCGCCGAGACGATGCCGTTGGTGACACTACCTTCAAGGCCGAAAGGATTTCCGATTACTACGACGCTCTCGCCTTCCTGTGGCGAAGTGCGATCGAGCGACAACGGACGCACCTGATGCGCCGGAGCGTCAACTTTAAGTAAAGCAAGGTCACCCTCGGCATCGACGGCGATGACACCCTTAACCGCATAAGTGTTGCCGGTGTAGGAATGAACTTCGGCGCGGTAGGCGTTGTCGATAACGTGGCGGTTGGTGACGACGCGATCCGTGTCGACGAAGAAACCGCTGCCGCGCGAGAGTTTCTCGCCGCGAGCGTCGAAGGTTTCGATCGCCACGGCTGACGGTTTGATGCGGCGCACAAGTTCCGGGAGCAAATCGGGAGATTGACCGTTGGCAGAGACACTGAAAAGGAAAGCAGCGGCGCAGAGGAGTAAGGCGCTTCGAACTCGAATCTGAGGTGAGTTTCTGTTTGCTTTCATGGCCTTGCTTATATGCTACCAGTTTAATCTCAGGGCGCAGATGTTGCCAGAAAGCCGCTGCGAACGTCCTCGTAAATTGCTTTGGTCGACCTGTTCGAGCCGAAGATCAGGACGCCGGTTTCGGAGCTGAAGTAGTGTTTCCAAGCCGGCGTTTCGAAGTAGAACCACGAAACGGCGCCGTTTGGAAAGGGCGCTTTCCCCAGCCAGTTGACGGTCGAATTGGCGGGCGCGAATTGTAACTGGACCGGGCCGGAAAAGTTTTGCCCGAGGAAGAGTGCGCTGCCGGGCATGACGATAATTACTCCCGCGCCTTCCCAGGGGAAGATCTTGAAGAAGGATTTGAAGCGCAGTTCGGAAGCGTAACGAACGGGGAACCAGCGGTTGCTGCCGATGAGTTGCTGTTGATCTCTGACGATGGCCGCGCGCGTCTGTTCTCGTTTCCACTTCAGGAAGAAGGCGTAGCCGAAGAAAAGCGTCAGCGGGACAAAGAGCGCCGCCACCACCGCGATTAGGACGATGACAAGAACTATCGCTTCTGCGTCGCTATTGTTCATATTCGTTCCGGTCTCAGCCGAACGGTACAAAACGTAAGAGCCAAGAGCGGGGGCAAGCCCGCCTTCCTGACCTTGAGTTGATCAGAGGCGCATCCCGGAGCCTCAAGGTCGGGAAGGTGGGCTTGCCCCCGCTCCTGCATTCAATTTTGAGCCTTTGCGTTGAACCACTCTACAATCCCGCCAGCGCCTGTGTTTGAACCAGCGAAACGATATCGCCCAACTTCACGTCCTCGCTCTTCTTCGTCGCCCGGTCGAAAAGCTCGACCACTCCATCGGCCGCTTTCTTGCCGACGGTGATGCGATAAGGAATGCCGATCAGATCGGCGTCCTTAAACTTCACCCCGGCGCGCTCGTCGCGATCGTCAAGCAAAGTCTCGAGCCCGGCGCGCTGCAGGTCTTTGTAGAGTTGCTCCGCCGTCTCACGAAGGCTCGCGTCCTTGGTGTTGGTTATCGTGACGATCACGTCAAACGGCGCCAGGCTCTTGGGCCAGATGATTCCGTCGCCATCGTGGTGCTGTTCGATCGCTGCGGTAATGATGCGTTCAACGCCGATGCCATAACTGCCCATCACGATCGGTACCGGCTTGCCTGCTTCAGTCAACACCGTTGCGCCCATCGACGCGGAATACTTCGTGCCAAGCTTGAAGATGTGACCAATCTCCATCGCCTTGTAAACTTCCAGCGTGCCCTCATCGCAACGCGGACAACCTTCACCAGCGACGACGCCGCGCAAGTCGGCCCACTTGTCTGGCCGAATATCACGTTCAATCTCAACTCCGCGCAGATGGTGGTCGTCTTTGTTTGCGCCGGTCGTCATGTTGCTGCGATCTTTCAGCGCAGCATCGGCGATGATCACTAGTTCAAAGCGTGCTTCCTTCGCGCGCGCCTTCGCGCCAACGCCGCCAAGGCTGCCGGCACTGGCGCCGAGGAGTTCGCGTATCTCTTCCGGCTGAGCTGTGCGAATTGCGGTAGCCGCCAGATTGTCGGCGAGTTTCGTCTCGTGCACCTGGTGATCGCCGCGCAGCAGAGCCAGGACAGGCTGCGGTTCGTTGTTAATGGTGGCGACATACACGAGCGACTTAATTTGGCTCTCGGCTTTCGCCCCTCCGGGGAAGTTGATCAGATCTTCGATTGTGCGCACGCCGGGAGTTGGGAATTCTTCAGGCGCGTCCGGTCCGGCGGCGTCTGCGATTGGCGCCAGACGCGAGGTGGCCTTCTCCAGATTCGCCGCGTAGTCGCAGTTTGTGCAGCTCGCGATCAAGTCTTCGCCCGCGTCAGTCTTCGCCACAAACTCATTTGACTCCGAACCCCCCATCGATCCTGACGACGCTTCGACGATCGAAAACTGAATGCCGCAGCGACTGAAGATCCGTTTGTACGCTTCGCGTTGGTCGATGAACGACTCGTCCAGGCCGCCCGCGTCGACGTCAAACGAGTAAGCGTCCTTCATGGTGAAGGTGCGCAGTCGCATCAGTCCGGATTTCGGGCGCGCCTCATCGCGAAACTTGATTTGAATCTGATACCAAACCTGCGGCAGTTGTTTGTAGGAACGCAGCTCGTTGCGCGCGATGGTGGTAAACACTTCTTCGTGCGTCATGCCGAGACACATGTCGCCATCCTTGCGATCTTTGAGCCGGAACATCTCATCGCCGATGGCGTCCCAGCGGCCCGACTCTTTCCAAATCTCCGCCGGGTGCAACGCCGGCAGGTAAAACTCCTGTCCACCGATGCGGTTCATCTCTTCGCGTAGGATCTGCATGATGCGGAGCGCCACGCGCTGGGCCAGCGGCAAGTAGGAATAGATGCCGGTGCCGAGCTGGCGAATCAGGCCGGCGCGCAAGAGAAGTTTGTGTGAAATGACTTCGGCGTCTGCGGGCTCTTCGCGCAGCGTGGGAATGAAATATTGTGACCAGCGCATTTGATGTTTGGCTTAACTTTCCTGAGATAAACTGTGACGAGCCATTCTCGCTTAGCAAAAAAGTTAACGCAATGTAGGACAGACATTCCTGCCTGTCCGCCTTTGGTGGCATACAATTATCCGAACGACAATCCAAAATTTCCATTTGCAGCGACGTTGGAATAAGGGCACCGTTGGTGTGAAGTCAGTACCACATCGCGGTAGCGAGTGGGTGACCGGTTGATAGCTCAGGCCAAACGGACCCACCCGCTACCGCGCGGTGGTACTGACTCCATAGCTCAGCCAACCAGCCGGTAAACGACAGATGAGAAAGGTGAAATGGAAAATCTGCTTCCGTCTAGCGGCGCTTGGAGGCTTGATACTGCCAGACAGGCACGAATGCCTGTCCTACTCGTTGCGAGCCCCGTATGCGTGATGTACCATCGCTGCCTGCCGTTAATTCAAATTTCACCGGAGACTTACCAATGAAAATCGCCCTTGCGAGTGATCATGCAGGTTACGCGGAAAAGGAACGTCTGAAGCCATTGCTTGCGGAACTCGGGTTAGAAGTTGACGACCTGGGGACAGTTTCGGAGGAATCGGTTGACTATCCCGACTACGCGCGCAAAGTTGCCGAACAGGTGGCGGAAGGTCGAGCCGATCAGGGCGTGTTGGTGTGTGGTTCCGGCACGGGCATGGCGATCTCGGCGAACAAGGTTCACGGCGTGCGCGCGGCGGTGGCGTGGTCGGAAGAAACGGCGCGACTCGCGCGACAGCATAACGACGCGAACGTGATGGCGCTTGGCGCGCGTACAACGCCGGCAGGACAGATTCCGGCGATCGTGCGCGCCTGGTTCGGCGCAGAATTTGAAGGCGTGCGCCATGCAGAGCGGATAGAAAAGATTCGTCAGATAGAATCAAGCAGATAGACTCTCGAACCCTGAAACTCCAGGATCAAAAATTCCATATTCCAAATTCCAAGGACCAGCTAAATGACTGATTTACGAAACGCACCGCTCGCCGAAGTTGATCGCGTAATCTCGGAAGCCATCGACAACGAGGTCGCGCGCCAGGCAAACGGCCTGGAACTAATCGCCAGCGAAAATTTCGTGAGCGAAGCCGTACTCGAAGCTGCCGGTTCAGTCTTCACTAACAAGTACGCCGAAGGCTACCCGAAGAAGCGCTACTACGGCGGCTGCGAATGGACTGACGTCGTTGAGCAGACCGCGATCGATCGTGCGAAGCAAATCTTCGGCGCGGAGCACGCCAACGTCCAGCCACACAGCGGCGCGCAGGCCAACATGTCTGTGTACCTCGCGGCGATTCAGTACGGCGATCAGATTTTGGGGATGAACCTGTCGCACGGCGGCCACCTCACCCACGGTCATCCGATGAATTTCTCCGGCATCAGTTACAAAGTGGCTGACTACGGCGTCGCGCGCGAAACGGAACAGATCGACTACGACGAGCTCCAGCGGATCGCAGAGGAGCACAAGCCGAAGTTGATTGTCTGCGGCGCGTCGGCCTATCCGCGCATCATCGATTTCGAGCGCATCGGCCAGATCGCCAAGGGTATCGGCGCGCGCATGTTTGCCGATATCGCCCACATCGCGGGTCCAGTCGCCGCAGGACTTCATCCTTCGCCAGTGCCGCATGCGGATTACGTGACCACGACGACTCACAAAACTCTGCGCGGACCGCGCGGCGGTTTGATTCTCTGCAAGGAGGAACACGCGAAAGAAATCGATCGGAAGTTATTTCCGGGCGTTCAAGGCGGTCCCCTAGTACACATCATTGCCGCCAAGGCGGTGGCGTTTGGTGAAGCGCTGCGCGACGACTTCAAAGACTACCAGCGTCAAACGCTCGCGAACGCGAAGGCGCTCGCTGCCGAGTTACAAGCTCAGGGACTGCGTCTGGTTTCCGGTGGCACTGACAATCACTTGATGCTGGTTGACGTCTGGATGGAAGGCAAGGGTATCACCGGCAAAGACGCGGAGAAGGCGCTCGAAGCTGCGAACATCACCGTCAACAAGAATACAATTCCGTTTGATCAGAACAAGCCGTTTGTCGCGTCGGGTCTCCGCATCGGCACGCCAGCCGTGACCACCCGCGGTATGAAAGAAGCGGAGATGCGCGAGATTGGACAGTTGATCGCAGAAGTCATTCATGCGCCGGCGTCGGACGAAGTAAAAGCTAAAGTCCGGCAAGGTGTAACTGAACTTAGCGCTCGCTTCCCGCTGTATGCGAAGCGACTGAAGCGACAACCGGAAGCGATGGGCGCTTGATGAAACCTGCGGTGCATTACGGTTACGGCAGTTTGACCCTAGCCAGAAAAAACAACCGAACAGTGAAGAGTTTGAAGCTGCCGATTCTCGCGCTGGCGTTGATCGCCCAATTGGTTTTTACCGTGCCGGTTAGTTATGCATACTCGGCATACTCCGCACCGGTAAGATTGTCAGCACCGGAAACCGCCCAGTCTGATCGAATGAAGCCATCAATCGAGCGTTTGGAAAAAGAGCTTGTCGCCAAATACGGCGAAGGCCAGCGCGCGCGCCTGCGACGCGGAATGCTGCAGGTCGCAAACTTTTGGCGCGACGAGGATGGCGAGCCGGCGGTCTTTGAAGAGTTTGTGAGGACAAACTTTGCCGGGCAGCAGGCGACGCTTGACACGATGTTCGAGCGGTTCGAGCACAACCTTGAGCAACTCAATGGACACATGGGCGAGATCGGCCGCGAGTTTCGCAACCAGTCGGATCTGGATGTAGGTCCGATTCTTGGTTTCGATGAAATTTTCGCCGGCTACGATCCGTCAGCCCACGTCAGCGAGGACTTTTTCAGAAACAAGCTGGCCTTCATCGTTCTTCTCAATTTCCCGCTGACAACTTTGCAACAGCGTCTGACGGAAGGCGAGAAGTGGTCGCGCCGCGAGTGGGCGGAAGCAAGACTGGCGCAGCGGTTTTCAAAACGCATACCGGCTGAAGTCAATCAGGCGCTGTCGCAGGCGGGCTCCGAAGTTTCGCGTTATATCGCCGAGTACAACGTCTGGATGCATCATCTGGTTGATGCAAACGGCAATCGTCTGTTTCCGCCTAAGCTGCGTCTGCTCTCACACTGGAATCTGCGCGATGAGATTAAGGCCGACTACAGCGACGCGAAAAACGGTTTGGCGAAACAGCGGATGATTCAACAAGTGATGGAACGTATCGTCACTCAAACTATTCCCGCGGTCGTAGTTAACAATCCAAACTACGATTGGAACCCGGTTTCGAACGAGGTGAAATCCGCGGCAGTGAATGATGCTGATGAGTCAGCGCCTGCAGCAACGGTCGTTCGTGATGGTGTGTTAAATGAGCCGGAACCGAATACCCGTTACGCCAAGCTGCTGTTGGCATTTAACGCCGCCAGAAAGGTGGATCCATATTCACCTACCGCGCCAACCCATATCGCGCGCAGCTTTGACGAAGGGCGCGAGATTCCGGAAGCGCGCATGAAAGCGATGCTCGAGCAACTCCTCTCCTCGCCGCTCGCGCAACAGGTTGGGAAATTAATAGCAGCACGGTTAGGACGGCCGCTTGAACCGTTCGATATTTATTACAACGGCTTTCGCCCGCGCGGCGCTTACACGGAAGCTCAACTCGACGAGATCGTTGCCGCCAGGTATCCGACGGCTGAGGCATACAAGAAAGACATGCCGAATCTCCTGGTGAAGCTCGGCTTCTCCAAAGAGCGTGCTGAATACCTGGCGAACAATATCGTCGTCGATCCGGCGCGCGGATCGGGTCATGCGCTCGGTGCGAGCATGCGTTCGGCGAAAACCCACCTGCGCACGCGCGTCGAAAAAAGCGGCATGAACTACAAGGGTTTCAATATCGCCGTTCATGAGATGGGTCATAACGTAGAGCAGACCCTCTCGCTGAACGACATCGACCACACGCTGTTACAGGGTGTACCGAACACTGCCTTCACCGAAGCGCTCGCGTTTGTTTTTCAGAATAAGGACCTGGAACTGCTCGGACTTGCGAAGCCTGACGCGAAAAGCGAGGCCCTGAAAACGCTCAATGATTTTTGGGGAACTTACGAGATTGCGGGAGTGGCGCTGGTCGATATGGCGGTTTGGCACTGGATGTATGATCATCCAAACGCCACCCCGCTGGAACTGAAAGACGCGACTGTTCAGATTTCCAAAGACATCTGGAACAAATACTACGCTCCTATCTTCGGTAAACGCGACGTCGTGTTGCTTGGGATTTACTCCCACATGATCGACTCGTTCCTTTACCTGCCGGACTATCCAATCGGCCACATGATCGCGTTCCAGATTGAAGAGCAGATGGAAAAAACCGGGAATATCGGTTCGGAGTTTGAGCGTATGGCTACAATCGGAAGTGTGATTCCCGATCTGTGGATGAAGAAAGCGACGGGCGCGCCGGTGGGTTCGGAAGCTTTATTGACGGCGACGAAGAAGGCGCTGACGGAAGTAGGAGCAACGTCGAAAGCTAGTTCACCTTAGTCACGCGACCAACCTCCGGCTTTTGCCGTTCTCAGTGAGAGTTGTATCCTGTATTTGACAGTTGCCATGGCACTTGAGAAAGACAAAATAGAAGAAGCACTGAAAAAGCTGCCATCCGAGCTTCACGACGAAGTTTTGAATTTCGTGGAGTCTCTGCTGGAAAGAAACCGTGCGCGCGATGCCCATGTCGCTGGGAATGGAACGCCGTCTGTTCGGTCTCTATTTGGCTCCTGGGACAGCGGCGATCCTCGCTCCGCCGACAATCAAAAGATCGACGCTGACCTCGCCGGCGAATATGGCGATTCTCACGAGGCGGACTCATAGATGTTGCTCGACACCTCCGGCCTGATGTGTCTCTTCGACAAAGGAGACACTCGACACGCCGAGGCGACAAAACAATACAACTCTGCTCGCCGCCGGTTGACTCACAATTATGTGCTCGCGGAATTCGTAGCGCTGGCAACGGCAAGGCACGCTCCACGCGGTGAAGCGCTTCGATTTGTCGATGCGTTGCTGAATAGCGACGAGATTGTAGTCGTTTGGGTTGATAGAGATCTGCATGAGCGTTCTATGCTTCTATTGAATCAACGCATCGACAAGTCGTGGTCGCTATGTGACGCGGTTAGCTTCGTGATGATGAAGGAGCAATTGACGTCGCAAGCACTGACGACGGATCACCACTTCGAACAAGCGGGCTTCATCCGGCTGCTGAAGGGTTAATTCCGTTTCCACCGATAAATGTCGAGTTTGAACCTTGGCCGTCCGCTACCGCTCACGGTTCTGACCTTCAACAAGGCAATCATTTTGCGAACTGGCATAAAGAGAATACTGAAGCTGACGCTGCTCCTCTCCGCGCTCGGAGTTGGCTTCGCCGTTTTCTATTACCTCTTCTTCCTTCATCTGGTTCGAGTGCCAACGAGCGCCATGGCCAACACAATCGTTCCCGGTGATCATCTGGTCGTACAGAAGCGAGCCTTCGGTGAAATCAATCGGGGCGACATCATTGTCTTCAAGTATCCGAAAGATACTTCGGTGCTATACATCAAAAGGGTAATAGGTCTGCCTCGAGAAACAATCGAGATTCGCGGGAAGTTGGTTTACATAAACGGCAAAGAACTGAGCGAAGAGCGGGTAATGATTGTGCCTGACTACGAGGCAGAAGTCCTGGAGGAGCTTTCAACTGAGGGAAGCGGTCCCTACCGCGTGTATTATTCTTTTAGCGATCACACTGATGAATCCGATCCGGGATATGGAACCTTTGGAAAGGGCGCGCCTTTTCAGATACCTGACAACGAGTATTTCGTCATGGGAGACAGCCGCGACAACACTGTGGACAGCCGCGTCTGGGGAACGGTGCCGAGAAATCTGGTCTTTGGAAAGCCGACGTTGATTTACTTTTCGTCAACTCGCGATGACGAGATCAGATGGGCGAGAATCTTTAAGAAGATAAAGGCCGGCTAGACTCCAGGCTGCCCGGTGTTTATTGTTCTCGAGAGTTTTGGCGCATAACTAATGGAAGAAATCTTCGGGCCTGAGGGTTTGATCTCTCAGGCGCATCCTGAATACGAGCATCGTCCCGGCCAGATCGAAATGGCGCGGGCGGTGATGCGTGCGTTCGAATCACGCAAGCATTTGATAGTTGAAGCGGGAACCGGCACGGGCAAGACGCTCGCCTATCTGGTCCCGGCGGTGGCGGCGGCGCTCGGCGGGCGCGGGCGCGTCATCATCTCGACCGGCACCAAGAATCTCCAGGAACAGTTGATGGAGAAAGACATTCCGTTTCTGCAGGGCGTGCTGCCGAAGAGTTTCAAAGCCGCCTACATGAAGGGACGAAATAACTACGTCTGCCTGAGCCGGCTGGGACGCGCGGAAAGTTCGCCGGTGCTCGAAGGACTTGAAGAAGTTGACTACTTCGACGAGGTGACTCACTGGGCGAAAGCGTCGGAGACTGGCGATCGCGCCGAGTTGTCGAACCTGCCGGAGTCGCTTTCGTTCTGGCGTCACATCGATGCGCGTTCAGAAACCTGTCTCGGGCAGAAGTGTATCGACTTCGATGCCTGCTTCATCACACGCATGCGCGGGCGCGCGCTCGACGCCGACATCGTCGTAGTGAATCATCATCTGTTTTTCGCCGACCTGGCGTTGCGCAACAGCATGTACGGCAGCGTGTTGCCTGACTACACCGCCGTGATTCTCGATGAAGCGCACTTGATCGAAGATGTCGCCTCGGAGTATTTCGGTACGCAGGTTTCCAACTATCAAATCGACGATCTAATTCGCGACGTTGGCGCCGTGCCTTACGAAGACGCTGAGGCTGATCGCGAGATAACGCAGACGTCATCACGCGTCATGCGTTTCGCCGACAATTTCTGGATGGGTTTTCGTGAAGGGCGCGGGGAAGAAGGACGCTACCCGATCATCCCGGGCACGTTTGCGCGCAAAAACGAAAACGGTGAACTGCAATCGACGCCGCTGGGTGAACTTTACCTGGCGCTCGACGGCGCACTCGGCCGGCTGGAAACAACCCTCGACGCGCTCAAAGAGAAGCCGCCGGAAATTGAAAGCCTGGTGCGCCGGATTCGCCAGACCAAATTCGATTTGCAGTTTATCGTCACCGGCCAGGACAAGAAGTTTGTGTATTGGACGGAACGGCGCGGACGCGGGATTTTTCTGCGCGCCTCGCCGATCGATGTTTCCGGAATGCTGGAAGACAAACTGTTTGAGAAGGTCGATACTGTGGTGTTGACCTCTGCGACGCTTTCGAGCGCCGGCAACTTCGGGTTCATTCGCGAACGGCTGGGCCTGAACCTCGCGGACGATCTAATTGCCGAGTCAACCTTCGACTACCAACGGCAGGCGCTGTTGTATCTGCCGCCCCGAATGCCCGATCCGCGTTCGCGTGAATGGGCCGAGGCCGCTGCTGATGAAGTGATCAAGATCGTCAGCGCAACTGAAGGGCGCGCGTTTGTGCTGTCGACTAGTTTGGCGGGCATGCAGTCGCTTTACGACCTGGCCATGCCGGAGATTGACTATCCGTGTTTCATCCAGGGCAGCGCATCGAAGGGACGTTTGCTTGAGCGGTTTCGTCAAACTCCAAACGCGGTGCTGTTTGCCACCGCAAGTTTCTGGCAGGGAGTTGACGTGCGCGGCGAACAGTTGTCGTGTGTGATTATCGATAAGCTGCCGTTTGCGGTGCCAACCGATCCGATTGTTGCGGCGCGCCAGCGTTACATTGAAGATGAAGGCGGCTCGAGTTTTTTTGAATACAGCGTGCCGCAGGCGATCATTAGTCTGAAGCAAGGCCTGGGAAGATTGATACGCAGTACCACTGACCGCGGCGTGCTAGCGGTACTCGATCCGCGGTTGAAAACCAAGAGCTACGGTCGCTTGTTTTTGAAGAGTTTGCCGCAGTGTCGGGTAACGTCGAACATCGATGAGTTGGCTCAAGTGTTTGCCGTCACGCAGGCGGTCGCGGGATAATGCCATCAAGGAAGGTGCTGATATGGCGACTGAACTCTTGCACGACCTGATGGCGCGTTCTTCTGAACTCACGCCTGAAGAGAAGCAACGTTTGGCTCAATATCTGACAGAACAGGCGAAGAGTGGTAACGGCAATAAAGACCGCGACGCTCCGCGCGGCCGGCGAGGCGATCCCCAGAAAGGCCTACTGGCCGTCGCCTGGCTGAAAGCCCACTCCGACGAATATGCGGGTCAGCACGTCGCGTTGGAAGGAGACCGGCTGGTTGGTTCGGGCAGGACAATGCGTGATGCCCAAACTGCTGCGCACGAGCAGGGATATCCGGAGGCGCTGCTGGTTCACGTTCCACCACGAGAGGGCGGTGCCTGGGGAGGTTGGTAGTTAATGACCTATCGACTGGACTTCGAGCACATCGTTCGAGATGACCTCGTTCGAGATGGCATCTTTCTTTCAATCACCCTTCACCACGGCGAACACAGTACAAGTCTTGAAGCACAAGTCGATACCGGTGCGAGCTGCTGCATATTTCAGCGTGAGCTTGGAGTAGAACTTGGATTAGATGTGGAGAACGGGTTTCGACAGGAGATCCACACCGTGACAGGGTCATTCACCACTTATGGCCACACGGTTACAGTTTCAGTTCTCGGATTTGATTTCGAGGCGGTTGTTTACTTTGCGGCTGGCGAGGGCTTCGCTCGTAACGTACTGGGACGCGCCGGCTGGCTCGATCGAGTGAGGCTGGGAATTATCTACCACGACAATGAACTGTACCTTAGCCCTCACATCTAGCGTGGGCCGGAACTTTAGCCTAAGGAGGAAAGTATGGGTTGGAACGATGAAGAAGACACGACGATCTACAAGGTCGTCATGAATCACGAAGAGCAGTATTCGATTTGGCCGGCGGATCGCGAGAATGCGCTTGGCTGGAACGACGTCGGCAAGACGGGAACCAAGCAAGAGGTGCTTGCCTACATCAAAGAGGTTTGGACGGACATGCGCCCGCTCAGTTTACGCAAGAAGATGGATGAGATGGCCAAAGAGAAGGGCGGCGGATAAAGATGCCGGGGCAATTTGAAGTGATGATCGAGCGCAACTTCTCAAGCGCGCATCAACTGCGCGGCTATAAGGGGAAGTGTGAGAATCTGCACGGGCATAACTACCGGATTGAGATTTACGCGCGCGGCAGGGAACTCGACAACATCGGCTTGCTGGTGGATTTTGTTGAGTTGAAAGCCGCGGCGGATGAAGTGGTGCAATACCTCGATCATCGAAATATCAACGAGCTCGATCCGTTCGTCGAGTTACAACCGTCGGCGGAGAATTTGGCGAAGTACATTTTGGAACGAGTGGGTGCAAAGGTCAGCGACGATCGGGTACAGATTTACAAGGTCAGATGTTTTGAAACGCCGACGAGCGTCGCGACTTATGAACTGATTTAGTCCTGAAACAACGCCCAGGAATAGTCGAACAACGTGCAGCGATGGCAAAACAGGGTGCGGATAGGACAAAACAGCCTGCAGAGATAACAAACCAATCCGCGGGGCCGAGAAAACAACGTGCGACGACGAGAAAACAGCGTGCGACGACACCAAAACAACGTGCGGCGACGCCAAAACAGCGTGCAGGAACCTAAAAACAGCGTGCGACGACGCCAAAACAACGTGCGGTGACGCCAAAACAAGCCGCAGAAATGCAAAAACATTGAGGGAAAGCGCAAGATTGGCTGCGACGCCTCATTTTGATACGGTGCGGTTCCTCCCCCGAGGCCGGTGAAGCAGCGTCGGCTTCGCCGCCCTCGCAAAAGCCGCAATCACGCTTCGTCGGCTATGGCGGGCAGCGGTTGAGCGAACACCGTAGCAGTCTCTTCGGCAGAATCCGGTTCCGATCTCGCGGCTGTTTGCGCGGTCTTCCTCATGTACGGCTTCTCGCAGAATCGGTAAAACACCCACGCAAACGCAATCGTCGCCGGCACAACGATCAGCAGCATATTCAAAATCGGCGGCAGACTGGCGGAGACGAACCACCACGACTGCATGATCACCAGTTCATGCGTTAGATAGAGCGAGTAAGAAAACACCCCAACGAACGCCAGCGCCGCAACTCCTCGAACTACCAGCCGGCTGACGAATCCAGGCTCCACCAATCGTCTCAACCAAAGCTGTTCGGCTTGCACGACCCGGTTCACCAGAATGAAGAAACCGAGTCCCCACGCCGGATGCATCAACAGCCAGGCGAGGTTGTGAGCGAGCGTGTCTTTTTGCGTAAGCGGAAGTAGCGTCGACGTCGCTGACGCCAAAGCGATCGCGGCGCCGCCGAGCCACAGGTTGCGGCACCACTTTGGCAGTTTCACGATTCCGAACGCGGCTTCTACCGCAATCGCGCCCAGCGCCCAGGTGAACCAATGCGAAGCCGCCGCCTCGGGAACCGGAACGCCGACGCCTGCCGTCACCCAAACGGCGTGACTAAACATGAACCATCCCACCCGCGCGCCGGCGCAAACCAACAAAGTCGGTCCCCAGCCCCAACGCGTTCGCAGAAAGAGCAGAAGGAAGTAGGCGAGGTAAAGTTGTTCTTCAATGGCGAGCGTCCAGAAGACTCCGTTGATGCTGTAGCAGGTGTATGGGTCGAGATTGTGAAGCATCAACAGATGCATCACCACGTCGTAGACAAAGAAGGGTGTGACGTCGATGCCTGTCGTCAGCGCCGCGATTATCAGGAACAAAGCAAAGGCGATCAGGTAGGGCGGATAAAGCCGGCGAATGCGCCGCCGCCAGAAGCTTCCAAACTTGATCGACGTTGATTGTTGGTTCGCGCGCGACTTCGCCCACTGCAGGTGGATACAGAATCCGGAGATGACGAAGAAAAGAAAGACGCCGACGTAACCAAACGAACTGACAAATTGCAGCAGCTTCACTGGCCAGTGAAACAGATTGCCGGGCGCGAGATTGGCGCCTTGCGTGGTGTGATAGAAGACGACTCCCAGGGCCGCGATGCCGCGCAAGGCGTCGATGCTTTGCAGGCGGCCTTCGCCCTTGGAGGTTGAGGGATTGCTGTTGATTGGTTTCATCGTCAGCACCACCTGCGTTAGCGGGTGGCCTTCTTTTGTTTCATATTGGGGGTTGGGCGGCCCGCTCACCTAGGCGGTTCTGACATCAATAGGCCGCCCGCTTACGCAGGCGGTTCTGACATTAAGTCGAGACCAGCGCAGAGACGTCGATGTTGTACTTCCTTATTTTGCTGTAGAGCCGTGGACGGTAAATTCCCAGGAGATTGGCGGCGGCCTGCTTGTTTCCGTTCGTCCGCTGGAGCGTCTTTTCGATTACCAAACGCTCGATATCTTCAAGCGTCAAGTTTGTCGGGACTTCCCAACCCGCGCCGGCTGGCGCCCCTTCCGGAAGCGAGCCGTTGTCAAACGGCAGATCGACTGGCTCGATACGGTTGCCCTTGGCCAACAAGACCGCGCGCTCGATCACGTTTTGCAGTTCGCGTACGTTGCCGGGCCACGGGTGCCCAAACAAGCGTTGATACGCCGCCTGCGACACTCCGCCAATCTGCCGGTCGTATTTCTGCGCGTACGTCTTAAGGAAATGCTCAGTCAGAAGCTGGATGTCTTCGCTGCGGTCGCGCAAAGGTGGAACGTGAATCGTGATCGTTGAAATGCGATAGAAGAGATCGTCGCGCAACAGCCCGTCGCGTATTGCGTCGGCAGGCGGGCGGTTGGTGGACGAGATGAGACGGAAGTCGACGGCGAAAGTTTTCTCAGAACCAATCTTGCGGTAGCTGCGTTCCTGCAGGACGCGCAGCAACTTTGGTTGCAGCTCGACCGGCATCTCCGCGATTTCATCGAGCATTAACGAGCCGCCGGCGGCGTGTTGCACCAGGCCTTCTTTATCAGCATGGGCGCCGGTGAACGCGCCTTTCGTGTGACCGAAAAGTTCCGACTCAATCAGTTCCTTGGGCAGCGCCGCACAGTTTACCTTGATGAAAGGTTTGCGCGCGCGCAGCGAGTTGTAGTGAATCGCGTTGGCGATGAGTTCCTTGCCGGTTCCGGATTCACCGACGATCAAGACGTTTGCGTCCGACTTCGCCACTGACTCAATCGTCTCGTATATCGTCTGCATCGGCTTTGACGAACCGATGATGTTGAAGTATTCGGACCGAGTTGAGAGCTGACGGAAACTCAGCATGTTTGCGTTTTCGTCGAGCAGCTCTCGCTGCTTGAGCGCGTTCTGAATTCTTCGCAGCAGCGTGTCGAATTCGAAGTTGTCGTCCTTCTCGACGAAGTCAAACGCGCCGGCCTTGCTGGCTTCAAACGCTCTTGGTCCGGTGCCGTGTCCGGTCAGAACAATAACCTCGGTCAAAGGCTTTGCGTCTTTGATATGGCGAACCACGTCGAGTCCGTCCATATCCGGCAGTTGCAGATCGCAAATGGCAATATGGTGACCACCCTGATCAAAGAGACCAATGGCCTCTGTGCCGTTGGCTGCGGTGTCGACCAGGTAACCTTCTTCGGCCAGATTCTGTTTCAATGAATCGGCAATAGTTGGTTCGTCATCGACAACTAGAATGCGTACGTCGTTTTTCTCCAAATCGTCCTCCTTGAAAACCTTCCCGTTGGTTTAGTGATCTTTCTTAGTGGTCTTGTTTATGACGACAGCGGCAGTCGCACGCACAGGTTTCCGTCCTGCCGCTGCGCCGAGCCGCCATGCGCCTCAATTACCCTGGCGGCAAGCGAGAGACGTATCTCGTTGCTTCCCGCAAACGAATGAAACGGATCGTGATCGGAAGAGTCAGAGACTGGCCACTCGATTACGCCTTGCCGGCCAGTGTCCGGCGCGCTGTCCCGCAAACGAATCTCCAAAGTGCCCGCCGGCGCCTTACTGTTCGTCAACTTCATCGCCCCGAGGGAAATTGATTTCAGCGCTCCGGCCAACAGGATCGAATCGAATTCACCCAGAAAAGAGCCCGGCCCGGCATCCACGGCCAGCAGACCGGTTAGCGGCCCACTTAACTGTTGACGACCGTTCAAGCCGGCAGCTACCTCGCGAATAATCTTTTCGAGGTCAGTCTGCGGCTGCGTATTGAGCTGCAACGGATGCCCATATTCGACAATCATTGAGAGATCACTTGCCGCTCGGTCCAGCCCGGCAATCAGCTTCTGAATGGTTTCCAACTCGTCCGCCGGTCGCTCGGCCTTCTCCGAACGCTTCCGTAGAAACGTGGCATAGAGTTTGAGACCATTTAGTTGGTTCTTGAGATCGTGAACGATCTGGACGGAGGCCCGGCCCAGGGCAATCAATGCCTCGTTATCTTCAGATTCGGACAGTAATGGCTTCATCAGGCTCTGAGTTTCCGCTCAAACTTTCTCGGACTCGCTTGGGAGATGGACGACGAGAAGCCGCGAAGTGTATTGATTGAACCCGACAAGGGGAATCGGATATGTCGTGTTTCGGTGCGTGATCTTAGCAAAAAAGACGTGCGTATTCTAGTGATACAGACGATCCCGGCAAGGGGAGGTAAGCAAATCTCTTGAGTTCGACTTCAGAATTAGTCTCAGAAAAAGGGTCTTACTTTATGTACAGCCAGGATGAGGCGCCTAAAATTCTGCTGGTGGAGGATACCGAAGATAACCGCCAGATGATGAAAAAGCTCCTGGAAATGAGTGGTTATCAGGTTGTGGAAGCCACCAACGGCCGGGAGGCAGTGGAGTTTGCTGCGCGCGTGAAGCCCCAGATTATCTTGATGGATCTTAGCCTGCCGTTCATTGACGGACTGGCGGCGACCCGCCAAATTCGGAGCCTGCCCGGCCTGAGCGACGTTCCCATTATCGCAGTCTCGGCCCACGACTCGGCAGACTTCCACAGTCATGCGCTGGAAGCTGGATGCAATGCCTACATCACTAAGCCAATTGATTTCCCCGAACTGGAGGAGACGGTCAATAGTCTGCTGGCGAAGAAACGCTGAGCGGCAGACGGCTCTCAAGTTTTGAGAGCGGATTCGGAAACATTTCGGTCGCCTTCGGGTCTAAGCTGGGGTACGAAATTATTGATCCCGGTCAGGGGAGCATTGCAAAATGAGTTTCGCGGGCACTAGAATCCCAGACAACACTATGGTCAGTCCAGAACGGCAGCTTTCAGGTTCCGATGATTCGCGGCGAACTGTAATCATCGTGGTGGCGGTGATCGCAGCGATTGGGATCGCGGCGCTTTTCTATTTGTTGATGCGGGCGAGCGGCGGCGGGACGGTTGAGCCCACGCTTGAGGGCGCCATTCGCTCCGGCTCTCCTGAGTTTACTCAATACCAATCAAAGATAGTTTTGGACAAGCCGGAAGCCTACGAGTCGAAACGGGCGCTGGGAGATATCGTCATGAATCTCCAAACTACCGTTCACAACTTTACCGGTCGTACCCTGAGCGGACTTGAGATCAAAGGAATTGTGGTGGACCACCAGGGCAAGCCAGTGAACCAGAAAGCGATCGTCGTTATTCCGACGCGTCAGGCGGATCTGGAGAACAACCGGGGTATGGCGGTGCGGGTAATGTTGGAAGGAATGACCGACAAGGACGACCGCGCGAATATCCAGATGGAAGTGACGGCGTTTAAGTTTAAGTAGTCGTCGTAAAGCGAACTGTTAGTTTGCTTTTGATTCTTACCAAGCAACTAGCAACCTTCCCACGAAAAGCAAACTAACAGTTTGCTCTACAATGTGGCCTCAATCCTGATTCAGGAACAGTTCCTCAAGCGACTGCCGCAGCGGTTGTACCGACACGAGTTTCCCGTCAGCTTTTCTTAGAGCCGCAATTACCGCGTCGACATCTTTTTCATCTGACAATTCAACTCGCAATCCGGCCGGCGTAGCAGTCAGCGAGAAGTTGTTGTCGCCGGCCAGGTGTTGCCGGAACGCGGATTCTTCCACGTCGCTGACGATCACTTCGATCAGGTTGCGATCGGCGGTTTGTTGACGCAGTTCATTCAGGTTTCCGACCTGCGACAGCCGCCCGCCTTTGAGTATGGCCACTCGGTCGCAAAGCACTTCGATGTCCGACAGAATGTGAGAGCACATGAAAACGGTCTTGCCCTCCTGGCGCAACGCTGCGATCAGATCGCGCACTTCGCGCCTGCCAATTGGATCCAGGCCACTCATTGGTTCATCAAGAAACACGATCTCCGGATCGTTGATCAATGCCTGCGCCAGACCTACGCGTTGCAGCATTCCCTTGGAAAACTTTCGCAACTGCGTGTCCCACTTATTTTCAGCAAGGTGCACGCGGCGGAGCAGGTCGCTGGCGCGACGCTCGCGATCGGATTTTGAGAAACCAAATATCTGTCCGCAGAAGTCGAGAAACTCGCGTGCGCTCAGGTAGTCGTAGAAGTAAGGATTCTCCGGCAGGTATCCGATCCGGCTGTGCATTGCAATGTCCGCGATGTCGCGACCGAGAATGCGCGCGCTGCCGGCGGTTGGAAATATCAAACGCATTAGCAACTTTAGCGTCGTCGTTTTGCCGGCGCCATTGGCACCGAGAAAGCCAAAGATCTCGCCTTCGTTGACCATGAGCGAGAGACCATCGAGCGCCCGCACGCGGCGTTTGCGCAGGAACCCGACTTCGTAGTCTTTCGTTAAGTTATCTATTTCTACGACTGCGTTCATTTTTCCACGTTCATGGCGACCGCTTAGAGACGCGGCACCTCAGTTTTCGCGTTCAGCTCAATCTCACACTTGGCGCTAACCAAAACATAAGGCGCACCGGAAGGATCGAGAGGCGCTCCGGTCGCGTCCAGCGGCACACGCAAGGGGCGCAAGACCGGTTCGATCTCTCTCCACGATACTGGGCAACGCCCAGTTTTGGTTTGATAGGACGACAACACCTTCTTCAGGACTTCCCGCTGGTCGAGCGAATCTAGATACATCAAATGACGCTGCGCCATCGTTTTCACCTGGTCATCGCCGGACTGTTCGTACATCCGCAGATAGATTTCCCGCGCCGTATCACGACTGGAACCCTCGCCGGCCATGCGCGCCTGCATGACCTTCATCCAGTTTGGCGCGCCGGGAAGTTCCGCACCGCGACGGTAAGCTTCACCCGCTTCCGCGAAATTCTTTTGCTGCCAGTTGATGTAACCCAGATGCTGGTAGAGTCGCCAGCTCGATGGATTCGCCGCAATGCCTTTCTTGATTACGTGTATCGCGTCGTCCTCATTTATTGCCGGCAGCACCACCGCGGCGTATTCGTAGGGTTCCATGAACTCGGGATCGAGTGTGGTCGCTGTATCAAGCAGAGGGGCGAGCAGTTTGAGATTAAGGTGGCTCAGGTTGTCCAGTTGCAGCGGCTCTGACGTATTCATCACTCTGCGTCCGACATACTGAAGAGCACGCATCCAATACCAATCGGCGGCGAGCCCATTGAAGCCAAGGCTGACACGCTTGGCGGTTGAAGCCGTTAGGTAAAGTTGTTCCTCTTCCAGCGTCGCGTCGACTGGCGGCCGGCTCGCATCAATGCGGCGCGATAGCCCGATAACTATCGCGAGACCAAGCAACACCACCAACAGCAAGGCGCCATCACGGCCCAACCACTTCCGCATCATTTGAAATTCCGTTGCCTGAAAATCAAAGTTGACGCCGCCAGGATGACGACGATGTACACAAAACTATAGAGCACGACGGAGCCGGCGTGAGCGGCGGAAGGCACTTGCCCATGCGCTGCGGGCGTTATGAAGCTGAGGTTCGAAAGATTAGGAAGCAGGTAGTAGAGGCCGGCAAAAATCCAGCGCGAAAAACCGCTGCCCATCGAGTTCGCCAGGTTCTTAAGATCAGCGCTGAAGTGTCCAATGATGAAAACGAAGAAAGTCAGCAGGGCTGAAAGAGCTGGCGATGAAAAACACGAGAAGAGCAGGGCGACGCCCGTGAGAATCATCAACTCCACATAAATCAGGAACACCGCCGGCCAGATGCTCAACGCCAGCGGATCCCAACCACGCTTGACGCCGATGAGGGCAAGCGATAAGCCCGCGCCCATCACCACCACGTTCACCAGCAGGGTCAAACACAGTCCCAGATATTTCCCGACCAGGAATTCACCACGTCCTATCGGTTTGGAAAAAATTGCGTAGATTGTCCGCCGTTCAATTTCCTTGTAGACCAAACCAACGCCGACGAAGATTGAGATGAAGACGCCGAAGAGCAACATTGCACTGAGGCCCAGGTCGACGATTATCTTCCGCTCCTGTCCACCTGATAGATCACCAATGAAGACTGCAGCCGCGATCAGCAAGAGCACAAACAGAACCAGGTTATAAAGCACGCGATCGCGCACCGCTTCACGAAAAGCGTTGCGCGCAATGGCGATGATTCGCCAAACCACGTGATCACTGGTGGTGGCTGAACTGGTTGAGAGTTTCGTCGCTTGGGCCGCGTCCACAGTTATATTTGCTGTTTTTGCTCGAGGCTACGATGTGGCTGACTACTCTATCCCAATCCGTGAAATTTCGAAACAGCTGATTTGTTGAAGCGTCAATTAAGAGCGGACATTCCCTGCGCTTCGGTATGGTCGGCGGGAGCTGTCAGAGTAACATCGCCTCGCTGCACGCCGTCTTCCGTCATCGCGAAACGGCGAGTGCCTGACGAACCAAAGCCGGAAGGCGTGGTTGGCACCGCAGTCGTGTAGTACTGCGCTGCGATTCCAGAGGCGACGGGATTTGAGACGAACGTGTAACCGCTCTTGGAGCCCGAGGCGAGCACGCTGTCAGTTAAGAACTGTACCCTCAATTCATCCAGCGTCCCGTAACTACTGTTTCCCGATGTCGCTCGGAAAAGGGCTTGGCAACTGTGAATGGTGCGTATCGACGACTGCGCCGAGCCTTCGTTTGCCGCACGCCGGGAGGCAAGCAGGTTGGGAATGGCGATGGCCGCGAGTATCGCTATGATCGCCACGACGATTAGGAGCTCGATTAGCGAGAAGCCTCGTTGGTTATCATGTCTGGGCATTGTTCTTGTTACTCCTTTAGAGAACATGAAGTGCTGATTTAGTGGTGGGGCGTTCTCACATGAACGATTCGTTTCAGGTTAGCTCCTGGTGATTAGCGGGGTTGTTGCGTTCGCATGCGAGCGCGCCAACCTTTATTTGCCATCTCCGGGAAGCGTTGTAAGTTTTCCTGCAAGACCTGGAAGACTGCGCCCTCGGGAGCGAGTTCGCCAGGGAAGGCGATCGAGTTGTCCTGTTTGGCAGCGTCCAAAGCTGCGTCAACGTCATTCACGATCAGTTGCTGCCAGCCGCGTGCGGCTCGTGGATTTAGCGAGAGTGCTTTCGCAAATTCGATTTCAGAATCCTGCTGTCGACCGGCGCGCTGCAAAGCAATCGAATGTCGCACCAGCAAAAAGACTGACACCGGATAAACGCGAACAGCATTCGCAAGCGTCGCTTCGGCCGCTGCCTGATTTCCGGCTGCCTCGTGCGCCGCGGCGAGGTAGGCATAACACATCGAATTGTTGAAGCCGTGGTCCACGGCGTAAGTGAGGTGTGAAACGGATTCGGTCGCGCGCCGTTGATTGTAAAGCCAGAGTCCGTAGGTGAAGTGGGTTGCAGGACTTGAGGGAAACGCGGTAAATGAGGCGCGATAGTAATTCTCGATCTGGTTCGGTTCAGTATTGCTCTGAGCCAAGCCGTGAAGGACGGTTCCGGCGGCCTGCGCGCTGAACGCGCCGACGATTAGCAGCATCATCGCGGCGAAGGCGAAGGAGGCAACTCGCGAAAGCCGGGCGTTGAGAATAAAGGACTGCACTGGTTTCGCCGGCGATGAAACCTGGCGACTGGAAGCGACGCGGTTGACGATTGCCGCGGCGAAGAAGAAAAGTAGACCGCCGCCAAAATACCTGAACGACGAGCCACTCGCTCCCGAACTCACCGCGAAGGCTAACATCGCACCCGCAGCCCCTAAGACTGGAAGCACTTGTTTCTTGTGCTTCAAGGCGAGCAAGAAGCTGGCGACGAGCGCCAGACTCAAAATCACAAACAGCGCAAACCCGATCAGACCCAACTCGGCCAGCATTTGCAGGTACTCGTTGTGAGCGTAGACCGTGAGGAATTCTTCGTTCATGCCCACCAGCGGACTGCCAACGTGGTTTGTGGCAAAGCGCGCGCGCGCGGCAGGGAACGCAGTTTCGTAGTTATTTCCGCCCACACCCAGAAGCGGACGCGCACGCAACATCTCGAGGCCCACACCCCAGAAGAGAAAACGCACCCGAGTGTTGCTGTCAGTCTTCAAATTTTGTCCCAGGCGAGTCACGGTCGAGGTGGGAACATTTTCCGAACTCGTTAACGAAGGCATTGTTTGCAGTAGGAGGATGCCGGCGAGAGCGCCAACTAAGAGGAACAAGCGCTTTGGTGATTGGTGGAAACGCAGCCGAGTGATGGCGGTTCCGACAATCAGAAGTGCGAACCCGGCGAGGGCACCGATGAACGGGGAACGTTCCAACGACTGAAGCGTCGCCAGCCAGGCCAGCATCGCGGTTACACCACACGCCAAGGCAACGCGTTTCCGGTTCAGATGAAGCGCAAGCGAGGCAAAGAGGATTGCGGCCATTGCCATGATCTCGCCAAAGCCGGCGGAACCCCGGAGGATTGGCTTGAGATTATTGCGGAGGTTTCCGTCCGTCAGCGGTGCTCCGAACCACGATTCAATCGCGCACGCAATGGCGAGCAAACAAACTATTCCACCAAGCGTGACGAATGAGGAGTGAAGGAGTCGTGGTCTTTTTGCGACTGACCACATCGCGAGGAAAAACCCCAGATAGAGGGTCCACTGCATGCCAAGATGGACGGCAGCGTAAGGCGCGGCGGACCAGGACGCGGAGAGCCAGATCCAAATAACAAAAAGGCCGAAGGTTGCTGCTATGAGAAAGGTGGATCGCTCGATTCGAACATCGGAGTTCTTTGCCCGGCGACGGATGAGGAGACCTAAGGCGATGGTTAACAGTGCTGACAAGGCCAATTCCTGGCGCCAGGGTAGTCCACCTACTCCCGGCCGAGGAATGCCTGGAACGTGAGGAGTTAGGAGAATGAGAGGCCAAACTGCGCCCACGAGGAAGAGCGCGTAGCGCCGGGAGAGACCGGCATACCGAGCGAGCAAGTTGAGGATAGGCGATTCGCCGGGCGCCGGCATTGCTCGTCGCTTACCGTCAGTCGAACTGAGCTGCGAAAGCTTTTTGCTAATGGCTTCCGGCGTCGTTCGTTGCAATGTGAGTTCGTTTTCCACCAGGGTTTCCTGTCTTACCGTTAATAACTGCCCAAAGTGCAAACACAGCGGCAACCCTGGGGCTGACGCTGTGCTTGGGTTGTGTTTGGGTTTTGGCTTAGTTGCCGATGGCGGATCCGGACGTGGCTGTCGGAGCCGTGGTCGCAGCAGCGGTCGCCGCATAGATAACGCCGGTGGCGTCTGAGGTGAACTGACGAGTGCCGGTAGCAAGAGGAGCGGTGATGCTCTGTGGCGCGGCGCCTGTCACGTAAAGGTTGGCGGTACCCGATACGCTCGGTGTGGCTGCGAAGTTGTAACCACTCTTCGCGCCGCCGCCGAGGACGTTGTCGATGAGGCCCTGACCCTGGAGGGCGAGGAGGTCGCCATAGGCGCCATTGCCGACGGTCGCCGCGTAGGTGGCTTCCGAACTGGTCAGAGTGCGGATAGAGGCGGTAGCAGAAGCTTCGTTAGCAGCGCGCTTGGAAGCGAGCAGGTTAGGGATAGCGATGGCAGCGATAATTCCGATGATCGCGACGACGATGAGGAGTTCTATCAGCGAGAAGCCCTCTTGGCGTTTGGTGTTCATTTTGTTCGTGCTCCTTAGAGAGAAAGTGTTTTAGGTTTCTCGCGCCAACGGCTTCGTTCCCGATGTAGTGCCGCTCAAAACGCGAACAGAGTTTTCAATGGCCTTTAGGGGCTCAAGCACAGCGCCGGGGCTGTGCTTGAGGTTATGGTTTAAGGTTTTGACTTAGTTGCCGATGGCGGATCCGGACGTGGCTGTCGGAGCCGTGGTCGCAGCAGCAGTCGCCGCATAGATAACGCCGGTGGCGTCTGAGGTGAACTGACGAGTGCCGGTGGCAAGAGGAGCGGTGATGCTCTGAGGTGCGGCGCCTGTCACGTAGAGGTTGGCGGTACCCGATACGCTGGGTGTAGCAGCGAAGTTATAACCACTTTTCGCACCGCCGCCGAGGACGTTATCGATGAGGCCCTGTCCCTGGAGGGCGAGAAGGTTGCCGTAAGCACCGTTGCCCACAGTGGCAGCATAGGTGGCTTCGGAACTTGTGAGTGTGCGGATAGAAGCCGTCGCAGACGCTTCATTTGCAGCGCGCTTGGACGCGAGCAGGTTGGGGATGGCGATGGCGGCGATGATTCCGATGATCGCGACGACGATGAGGAGTTCTATCAGTGAGAAGCCCTCTTGGCGGTTGGTATTCATGTTCAATTCGTGCTCCTTAGAGAGAAAGTATTTTGTGCTGCTCGCGCCAACGGCTTCGATTCCCGATGTAAGGCCGCGCAGTGCGCGAAGTTGTCGGTGGCTTGAATAACAAGGAGTGTGCCAAAGGATGGATTGCAAAGAACCTTGGAATTTGCGGGTTTTTTGCTTAGAAAGTGAGGTCGACTGGAAGGCCGCTTGGGCCACTGACAAATTCCGGCAGGACGGCCATGACGATTTCTGTCAAAAAGGGTAAGGAGACGGGCGGAGGACTAAAGAGAGGCTCAGCTTTCCCCGGCACTGGCAGCAAACTCTGACTCATCGTCTTCGCGGCGGCGTAGCGGCGGATCCGTCGCGCGGCGTCGGGGAGTCGAATCTCCGCTGCGACGCTCATCACGCATTTGTGCAGTCAGGCTTCTGATTCCATGCTTGTCCAGCAGGTGTCGCAGGGACCTTACCGACAGCACCAGGAGTTCGGCGGCGTTGGTCTGGTTTCCGGAAGTCCGTCGCAGCGCTTCCAGAACATACGTCTTTTCCAGTTGGTCCAGATGGGCGGTGAGATTGAGGCCCGTTTCAGGAAACTCGAAACTCTCGGCGATGCGATAGGGATTGTAGTTGGTAATCTTCTCAGGCAGGCGTTCCGGCTGAATCGAGTCGGTAGTCTCTAACGCGACCGCGCGTTCGATAGCGTGCTCGAGCTCGCGAACATTTCCAGGCCAAACGTATTGTTCCAACAGACCCACCGCGGCGTCGCTGATGGTCAGCTTGCGGCCGACACTGGCGCCAAACTTCTCCACGAAATGCGTCGCCAGCTCGGGAATGTCCTCGGCCCTTTCACGAAGCGAGGGAAGCTCAATAGGGATTACGGAGATGCGGTAATAAAGGTCTTCGCGGAACGTGCCCTCTTTAACCATACTGGCGAGGTCACGATTGGTGGCGGCAATGACGCGCGTGTCCACGGTCGTTTCCTCGGTCGCTCCAACCGGCCGCAGCTTTCTTTCCTGCAGCACGCGCAGCAGCTTCACCTGCATCGCCGGTGACATTTCGCCGATTTCGTCCAGAAAAACCGTGCCGGTATTGGCTGCTTCGAAGAGTCCTTTGCGGTTTGTGTTGGCTCCGGTAAACGACCCTTTCACATAACCGAACAGCTCCGACTCAAGCAGGGTTTCGGTAAAAGCGCCGCAGTTAATCGAAACGAAGGGTTTCTCCGCGCGGGGGCCCAGATCGTGAATGGCGCGTGCCACCAGTTCTTTTCCGGTGCCCGATTCGCCGGTGACCAGAACAGTGGATTGCACCTGCGCTACCGTCTCGATCATCTGGTAGAGCGCCTGCATCCTGCCGGACCTGCCGATGATGTTGTTGAGTTTGCCGCGGGTGCGCTGACCCTGGATTAGCGCTTTGTTCTCTTCGAGTAGGGCTTCCTTTTCCTTGATCAAAGAGATCTTTTCCAGCGCGCGGGCGACAGTCTCCTTGAGCAGGTCGTTGTCGAAGGGTTTTTGGACGAAGTCGTAAGCGCCCAACAGAAATGCTTCCCGAGCCGTGTCGACGTTTGCGAAGGCGGTCATCATTACGACTTCGACCTCCGGCAACAGCTCACGCGCCGCGCGCAGCAATTCGATTCCGTTCATGTCCGGCATGCGCACGTCCGAAACGATCAAGTCAGACGGAGTTACGCGCAAAAGTTCCATCGCCTCGCGTCCGTTGCCGGCGGCGCGCACGCTGTGGCCCTCGCGTTGGAAGAGATGCGTCAGAAACTGACGCATTCCCAGTTCATCGTCGACTATTAGAATGTCTGCCATAGAAACTGAAATGTCGAAACCTGGAATTACGCGCTGGCCGTTCCCGGCAAATCGATCGTGATGGTCGTTCCCTGACCCTCCCGACTACGGACGTTGATTGTACCACCATGATCGCGAATGATTTGATAGACAATTGACAGCCCCAGCCCGGTTCCGCCGGTCGTGGAGGAAAAAGGCTCAAACAGCCGTTCCACCTGTTCCGGCGACATTCCGCGACCAGTGTCAGAAAAAGCGATTCTCAGGCGGTTAGGTGAATGATTTTCGACAACTGCGCGCAGAGTGCCGCCGCCGGGCATTGACTGCAACGCGTTGCGCGCCAGATTCCAAAAGACCTGCTGCAATTGCTCAGCGTCGGCATCAATCAGCACCGGACTATCGGGAACCTCTTCCTCGATGACGTGGTTCTCCTTGGTCTCGGCGCTGTTTCGCAGGAGCGTAAACGTCCGCTGCAGTAAGGCCGCGACATCGACTTCCGCCTGGATTATCGAACGCGGCCGCGCGTAATTCAGGAAGTCGCTAATAATTCTGTTCAACCGATCCGACTCGCGCAGGATTATTTCCATCAGCTCTGTTTGCGACGACTCTCCTTCCATGTCCGCGCGCAGCATCTGAATCGAGCCGCGCATTGCCGCGAGCGGGTTGCGAATTTCATGGGCGATAGATGCCGCCATCCGACCGATTGCCGCGAGCCTGTCCTGGCGTCGGGACGTTTCCTCGAGGGCGCGGATATGAGTCAAGTCCTGGAAGGTGATTACGGTTCCAGTCGTCTCGCCGGTTTCGGCAAAAAGAGGAGATAGACTAAATCCCAAGCGCAAACGCAGCCCATCGGCAGTCAAACAGTTCGCCTCAAAGCGCGGCGTCGCTTCCGCAATACTGGCCATGTCCATAGAATCGGCAATTATTTCCTTGAGCTCGCCAAAAAAGATGGACGCATCCTGACCGCGGACGTCCGCTTCGTCGTAACCGGTGATTTCTTCCGCCGCTGCATTAAACGTATAGATGCGACCCTGCAAGTCAGTGGTTACTAATCCCGAGCGTATCGACTCTACAATTCGTTCGTGCAGCGCGCGCAAGGTGGCGAGCGATTGTGTCGCCACCTGCAGGCGAACGTCGGAGCGTGACTGGCGTTCAGCCAGCCGCGCGGACAGCAAACCGACGACGAGAAACGCAATGTCGAACAGGCCGATAGACTGAAAAGCTTGCGCGCGGCTGCCGTCCACGAGGTCGCCGAAGCCGACCGGGCCAACGCCATTAAGAATTGCGACAGCGCTGGAGGTGAAGGCCACGGCGCAGCCAACGGAAATGGCGATCGAATCACGCGGGCCGAGAAAGAGACTTGAAGCCGCAATCACGACGATGTAAATCGCGATGTAGGGTGAGTGAACGACGTCGGTTGTCCAGATCAACCAGGTGACGAGGATAATGTCTATGGTGAACTGGATACGGGCCTGGAAGAGAAGCCACTTTGAAAACGACAGAGCCAATGCGTAAAAGACCGTGAGGCCACACACGACCAGCAGCGGAGTAAAAACTTCCGTCCAACCTCGTGGATTAGCTCCGTGAACCCAAAGCGCGCGTGCGAAGAATAGGAGTATTGAAATGGTGACGCGTGCGAGGATCAGCCACCAAAGCTTTTGTACAAGCGAGTGTCGTCGTTCTATGGCGTCATCCAGCCGCATGGTTTGGCAAGCCTATCACATAGCGCTTGCGCTGCGGCAAAGAGATAGTCCAAAGTCGAATCTTAGGAGAAAGCATCCGCAGATTACATAGATTACGCAGACAACAACCCGGCAGTTGTTTTGATTTGAATCTGCGTAATCTGCGGATTATGAACCATGAACCGTGATTTGAACGGCACTGATAAGGACGCTGGCGGGCCGACATCTCCAGAGGCCGAGTTGCAAGAAGGGCTTGACTACTATCTTGAGCACGGCCTGTTCGTTTTCACCGCCGCGTTTCTACTCAAGCGTGGTTACTGCTGTGACAGCGGCTGCCGGCATTGTCCCTACAAAGAGGAACGCGAGCCCGGGTGAATGTTTTCCGGTTGTGAGTCCACAATCAGGGCTTCGCCAGTTCATCCAGTTCATCTTTCCCAAGGTGAAAGACCGTCCACTGTCGCACCGGCATGGCGCCGAGCTTCCGGTAAAAGGCGATCGCCGACTCATTCCAGTTGAGCACTGACCACTCCATCCGACCGCACCCATGTTCGCTGGCCCGCCGTGCGAGGAAAGTGAAAATCTCTCTACCCAAACCAAGCTTACGCATCGAGGGGCGAACGAAGATGTCTTCGATGTAAAGACTGGGCTCTCCCGAAAAGGATGAGTAACTGAAGAAATAGATCGCGAAGGCGACGGCATCTTCGCCGTCGTAAGCAATGATGGCTTTCGCGTAGGGCCTGGCGCCAAATAGCGTTTTGCGCAAAACCTCTTCGGTCGCCGTGACTCTGTCCAGACCTCTTTCGTATTCAGCTAATTCCCGAATGAAGCGGAGAACCATCGGTACATCTGCTTCGGTGGCTTCCTCAATTCGCAACGGGGCGCGTGCAGTCATGCAGGTTTTCTCCTTAATCGAACAACTGTGCGGGATGTCAGAACCACCTGCGTCGGCGGGTGGCTTTCGTGCCTAATCTTACTGACCCGGTTTCGTCAGGCCACCCGCTCACGCAGGTGGTCTGACAGCCCCGACCAACTATCCCAGTTCTTCAGCCGTCTTCGGCCAATCTTCTCGCAGGATACGCGAGAGTGCGCGATCGGCTAAGAGTTTTCCACCAGTCTGGCAAGTCGGACAATAGTTTGTCTCGTTAGTTGCGTAGCGAATGCGCTGAATCTTCGCGCCGCAACGAGGACACGGCTGTTGATAACGACCGTGTACCGCCATGTCCTCCCGAAACGCTGTTACCTTCTCAGGGAACCCCGCGCCAGCGTCAGCTCGCAGACGTTCGACCCAGTGAGTCAGAGTGGAGCGAGTTGCACGGTAAAGTCGCTCCAACTCCTCGCCGCTGAGTTTTTGCGTCAGCTTAATTGGCGAGAGCTGGGCCTCGAAAAGTATTTCGTCTGAATAGGCGTTTCCAATACCACTCAACAATCGCGGATCTGTGAGCGCGCGTTTGAGCGTGTGGTTTGCAGACTGCACGACAGCGCTAAACTCTTCAAGACTCGCAGAGACTGACTCCGCGGCATCGTCATGCTTATGTTCTCCATAAGGGTCGCCGAAAATTTCCAGGCCGCCGGGATCGAGCTTACGAAGTTCAGCCTCGCTTGCAAAAAGATGTAGCGAGGCGCGCCTTTGAGTCCCAGCTTCCGTTAATGACAGTGTTCCGTTATTGAACTCGAAATCGGCAAGGCGTGTTTTTGAAAACTTTGACTTGGCGCTCGATGTCTTTCCTGGCTGACGGTCCTTCCAGTGAAGCCGGCCCGCAATCATCAGGTGCAAGACCAGCCAGAGATCGTCCTGTAAGCCGATGCAGATTCGTTTGCCCAGTCGCCGTAGTTGGAGCACTTGCTTGCCTTCGACTGCGGCCAGTGGCGGCGCGGCGGTGCGAAGGAGGAACGGCGATCCAAGCCGGACGCGTTCGAGCGTTTGACCAAGGATTCGCTGCTCAAGCGCCTCGATGTAAACGACGATGTCCGGGTATTCGGGCACGGGTCTCTGTTCCTGGAACGGAATCGCTGGATGTTACCGCGCCGAAGTGTCACGCTTTTTGATGGTCAAAGACAAGTGAAGGCTGATACCGCGCACGTCAAACGACTCTAAGCCTGCGGAGCAGGCGATAGCGTAAAGCTTGGGGTGGAGCGAAGCGCAACCTCAGGTTCACCAGAGGAAAGACCACGGCAGCCCGCGGAGTGGGCGGCAGCGCTTACGGACATGCGGGGCTGTCGCCCGCCTTCGCGGGCTTTGCTCTTTTCTGGACATGTACCTGGGGTTCCGCTGCGCTCCACCCCAGGCTTTATGCTATCGCCTGCCCCGCAGGCTGAGGTTCGCTCAGTTTCCCGTTGGCTTTTTCAGCGCTTCCTTGAACTGAGTTTCGTATTGGTTCACAGCGACCATCGCGTTGGCGTCGTCTTTGAATTTCGTCTTCAACGGCCCAAATATCTCAGCACCGCGGGGATCGGCAAGCTTCGCGATGAGGAGAACGTTATTGAAGATTCCGCTGATGTCGTCCTCGGCCATCGATTTCTTGAAGCGCTCAAGTAGCACCGGATAAGCGGCCTCGCTTCCGCCGAGTGAAACTATCGTGTCGACGGCGATCACCCTCAGATCCCAAACGGGTGGAGTCGGAAGTCGCCAACGATGCAGTCTTGAATCGGCCAGGGCTTTTAGCGCGATGGTCGAACCGCGTGGATCGCCGAGTTCTTTCAAACCCAGCAGGCCGTTCATCAGGCTCTGATTTTTCCACGACGGCATATTTACCAGGTTTGTAAGAGCGGCAAATGCGCGAGGGCTTTTAGTCTTGCCTAAAGCACCGGCGGCTGCGGCGATTACGCGATCGCTTTTGTCGTTCAACGAATTGAGATAGATGCCGGCAAATTTTTCATCCCGAGTCATGCCGAGAAAATTTATGGCCGCCGCGCGAGTCCACGACCGGTCGTTTTCGATTGTAGTGAGCAGCATTGAAACTGTCGCTGCGTCGAGGCTGACGGGTTTAGTTTCCGTGAACGGTGCCAGCAGACTCTGAAGCTGGCCGATCGCGGACGCCCGCAAACGCCAATAAGAATTGCTGAGGATAATATTTCGTAGCCCGTTGTAGATTTTCGCTTTGTCTCCGGCAGCAGTGCCCGGCGCCTTGGCAAGATTGACGAGTTCACCCATCGCCCAGCGTCTGCCGAGGACGTCTTTGTCGGCCTGCAGTTGATAAAGAAGTTCATCGAGCGATTTCTGAAACTTGATCTCTTTTATCCAAGTGCTTTCGTAATCAAAGTTTACGAGCTTCGGTGCCTGCGCCGAGGTGAAGGAGTAGACATTTTCAAACTTCGGCGCCAGCCAAACTTCTTCAAGGCGGCCGTCAACTTCGACGACGACTTTGCCGGCAAAGAATTCGACTTGAGGCTGTTCGTTAGTCGCATCAATCTTTTGAGCTTGCCTGACAGTCAACGTCAACTGGGCTTTTTCGGTGTCGTAGTTCTTAGTGATTTCAAACACCGGATGTCCTATTTTGTAGAGCCACTGATCGAAGAACCAATCCATCGACTCGCCGCTCGCCTCTTCAACCGCCTTGCGGAAGTCTTCGGTGGAAACTGACCGGTTGGCATTTGTCCTGACGTACTGCTGAATCGCTCGCCGCCAGACATCCTCGCCCAGATGTTTGCGCAGCATGTGCAGGACCGACGCGCCGCGTGAATAGGAGTAGTTGTCGCTCGTGTAGGCAGCTTTGTCGTCATAGCTCCGGGTGACAATCGGGTGTCGCACTCCCGCGGTCCAGTCGCTCAGATAGGTCGCGTGATCACCAAGCACTTGCCACAACAGAAACTCCTCGCGACCGTTTTTGTGTTCGTTGTAGAGACCGTCAAAGTAGTGAGCGAAGCCGCGGTTGAGCCAGACATCGCTCCAGTCACGGCAGGATAAGTAATTGCCAAACCACTGCTGGGCCAGAGTCTCTGCTTCCAGGCCGTCCCAAAGGTAGAAAAAGTCTGCGTGGATGCGCTCATCGTCGACCATGTTCTCGCTTTGTATCGCGAGTGAATTGGCGCCGACGCCCCACGGCAGCTCCTGAACGAAAACTTGCGAATAGGTTGGGTAAGGATATTTCACGCCCGTTAACTCAGAATAAAATTCCATCATGTCAGGCAAACGCACCACGGTCGCGGCAACTGCTTCGGTTTCGTTGCGATACCCGAAGTTGTGAAGCTTGATGCCCTGGAAAGTCTGCTGAACGTCGACATACTCACCGATCACAAACGCAGTTTGCGCGTTTGCGTAGGCGGTTTCGGTTTTCCAGTGAAACGTTCGCGTGCCGTCAGGATTGTCTTTCGTTTCCGTCAGCGTGCCGTTTGAGATCGCTGTTAGCGTTTTGTCGACGGTGGCAGTGAATTCAGTAGTTCGCAGATCGTTGGGCGAATCGTAGCCGGGAAACCAGTAACGATTTGACTCAGGATCTCCCATTGACCAAATCTCGCGCGTTCTGTTCGGATCGTCTGCAGTCGGCGCAAAGAACCGCAATCCTTTTCCGTTGCTGCCGCTGAGATTGTTCGGATCCGTCGCGTTCACCCAGTTGGTGCGGTAATCGACTTTGACGGTTACGTCCTCGCCCGCGCGGTAAACTCGGTTGAGAGCAATTTTGAGATTGTCGTTGCTATCACCGCCGTTGTACTCAAACTTCAGCGGGGTTCCGTCTCTCGAGGTTACGGCATTGATAGTGAAGAAGGCGGCGTCGAACATTACGCGGTTGGTCGGACTGAATGGAGAGAAGGTAATTGAAGTCACGCCGTAGGCCTGTTTCTTTGGCCAGTTAAACCTCAGCTCGATCGCGATGTGCTTAACATCGACTTTCCGTGAACGCGACCAATTGACGGACGCCTGCTTCTTCTCAACTTTCGTTTCCTGGACAGGCAGATTCGGTTTGGGTGCTGGATAACCAAAAGAGACAGACGCCGAGTTCATTAGGGCGAGAGAAATCAGAGCCGACTTCAATACGTGACGCTTACGGTTGATTGACCTCACGAAAGTTTCTCCTCGATCTTGGACAGAGGAAGGTATTTCTCTTCAATCAGCTTCAGGTGATACTTCTGATGCCCAAGGATGGCGAATCCATAAGCCAGGGCGGACATTTGATTGCCGTTGATTACCGTCGACCTTTGCAGCGCCTCGTTGTCGAAAGATTCAAACAGCCGCTGGGTTGCTTCGCGAACGATTTCCAACTCTTCGACAAGCCTGTTGACCGTTTGATGTTTGGTGCTCACGTTGGCGGCAAAAAGATCCTGGTCAAACCCCGGAATCTCCGTCTTATCGTTTCGTCCGATTCGTAAGGATCGGTACGACAGGATTCGCTCAGCATCGATCAAGTGCTGGAAAATATCCTTGACGCTCCATTTGCCCTCAGCGTAAACGGCATCGCCCAGCTCAATCAGCTTTTCTAAGTCCAGCTCTTCAAGGTCGATTTGAGACTGGTGAAAAGCTTCTGAGAGTTCGACGTCATCGACACAATCAAGATATTTGTCGAAATAGCAGGGCGGTTGTTGGATGTCGGATTTTTTCATGTTGCTCCCTTGTTCTTCACTCGGTTGCCGCTGACGAGCAGGCTTCGATGGTTAACGTCTGCGCAAAGTAAGTTTCGAAATCCGGCTGGCGGGCTTTTTTCAGGATGTGTTCGATCCACATCGCTCGTTCGAAAACAATGACGGCCATCTCCCACACGCAGGCGACAAAACCCTCGCCGCGGAACGGTTGAAATTCGGTCGGCGCGTTGAAATCTGTGTGGAACGTGAGGCTCTGCAGAATCTCGCCGCCAGTCCACCAGTTAACCAGCGTCCAGACGCCGTCAGTACCTTCGTGAACAATCAAGAATGCGGTTCCATAGGTTTCAAGACCGAGCTGCCTGGATTTCTCGAGCCACTCGGGCAGCTTCGCGATTGCAGCGCGCAGCGTTGTGCTGGAGGCAAACTGCGGTCGAATGGTGATCGTGTAGATCTTTACGGTCCAGCCATCGATTGATAAGAGCTGGTGAAGCTTAGTCTTGCGCTGTTTGAAAACTCTCATGGTCTTCTCGTTGCTGAGAATCTGGCATCGGAGCAGACAATCCTCGGCCCTAATCGGCAACTTTGCCGACGATCCGTTGGTAACGATTTGTTGCGAGATATTAATGAGACGGGAGACGAGAAGATAGAACGAGGTTAACGTCGGCGAGAGGTCAGAACCAGAGCGGTGGCCGTCATGAAGTGACCAGCTTGCGATAGGCCTTTGGCGTGATTCGGACAAACTCCTTGAAGCAACGGATAAAGTGGCTTTGATCGGCAAACCCACAGTTCACAGCGATGTCGGTCAGCGCGAGCTTCTGATTGCGAAGCATCGAGAGCGCTTTGTTTACTTTGATCCGGCGGATGTACTCGCTGAAGTTGCAACGGAAGTATTTCGCAAAATCGCGTGAGAGGTGAGCTGGATGAAGAGCCAACTGGCTTGATAGTTCTGTCAATGACGGCGTTTGGTAAAAACTATCGTGCAGAATTTCATCCACGGTCCTTACCCAGTCAGGATTGCTTGACGCGGAAGTCCTTTCTACTCCACGCATCGTCTCAAACGTTTCCAGGAGCAGCGAATCGATCGTGAGACTTGAGGTGTCATCAGCCAACTTAGCCTCGCGATAGATGTTGTAAAAAAGTAGCTTGAGCTTCGGATTATGGATGTTTGAACTTGCGGGCATTCGATCCGGATCGATATCAAGTTTTCTACACCAATCAAAACTCAGCTCAATTTGGAAATGGCGCGAGATGCCACTCCATTTTCTGTTGGCGTGTGGTTCCTGGTAGTTGTGAAACAGGAGCGAATCGGGGCTGCAGTCAAAAGTCCCTCGTTTGTTGATCTCGCGACAGTTTCCTGAAGTGACCAGCGAAAAATAAGGACGCGGGTGATAATGCCAGTCGATATAGTCGTAGTCATACTCAGTTTCAGTCGCGACGATGCCCTCAAACAAAGTTGTTTGAAAAGTATCTCCCCGAAACAGGCTGGCATTCGAATGACTCATCTGTGCTGGCTCGTCTGTAAAGCAAACTGTCGACCTGCCGTTCGGATGTTAGGCGGACGGAAGATAAGAAAATAGAACAAATTTAACGTTCCTAGGAGCCGCTCGGGTCGGGATAACCCCAGAGTCTGGACAAGCCGTCGAGACCTCCGTTGAAGGTGTCGCGGTCGACGGACCCGCCACTGCCGGGCACCGATCCGGATTCGGTGTATTGCCACATCGTCCAGCCGGGCCAGGTCGGCGGCACCGACGGCGCGGCGCCGCCATACTCGGCGCGCCAGAACCAACAATTCGCCAAAATGGAATCCTGATTGCCGCCAAGCATGTTGCCGGCCAACGCATCGGAATAGAAACCAGGATAGCGGCCTGTCTTGTTGTAGATTTCAGTGACGAACTGTTCGGCTTGCGCGATCGTCATCTGGCTGCTGGGGTTCTCTTCGAAATCCAGGGCCAGCAAGTCCTGCGGTCCGGGATTGACGATCGAGAGAAAGTAATTCGCCTGTGCGGCGCCGTCTTCGTTAACGCCGAAGTGATACGCGCCCCACCAGAGTCCGGCGGCCAGCGCCTGCTGTTTACGTTCGGCGTAAGTCGGGTCGGACCAGCCGGTGCCCTCGGTGGCCTTGTGTATCACTCCAACAATGCCGTTCTGTTTTATCTCCTGAAAGCTCGTCACGTCGTTGAAATGCGAAAGGTCAATGACGACATTCAAACCTTGAATACTGCTCATGCGCGCACCTCCAGGGGTTTGGATACTTGATCGATACTAATCTTCCACACAATCAAGGAGAGTAACTGGTTAGACTTCTTTATGCTTAAGCCTGGTCCAAGTGCCTCATGGTGGTTTTCCTTGCTTGCAAACCAATGAGGGACTTTGGCCGGCAACTGCGCGTTAGACAGCAAGGACGACAGGTTGGCTGTCATCCTCACTTAGATCGCCCAACGGGCGACAATCTTAACGCAAAAACTTGAAAGGAGTTCGTCTCATGACAAAAGTCCTTCTACGCCGACTCGAGGATGGTTGGTGGCTCAGCGAGCGAAGGGGCGAGAGGACCAGGCAAGTTCGTGGTCTCTATCATCTCAGACGGCGTTTCGGATTCCGTGCCCGGAGCGAGAGTGCCTAAGACCTTCCCGCGCTCATCATTCTGTATCAACTCAGTTGCCGACTCGGCGTCGACCGGAACCGAAAAGTAGTAGCCCTGGCCTTGCTCACAGTCCAGTGCCTTCAATTGGTCGAGTTGCACGAGGGTTTCGATTCCTTCAGCGACGACTTCCATGCCGAGATTGCGCGCCAGCGCGACAACCGCCCGCACGATTTCCCCATTTTGCGCGCCGCCAATTCGCTTGATGAACGACTGATCAATTTTCAACGTCGAAACCGGGAAACGATGGATGTAGCTCAGTGAAGAATAGCCGGTGCCAAAATCATCCAGGCTCAGTTCAATGCCGGCCTGACTGAGCTGCTCCAGCACGCTCATCGTGTACTCGCCTCGTTCCATCACAACGCTTTCGGTGATCTCCAGCTTCAAGCTGCGCGGATCGAGTCCGGTCTCGTGAAGGATTTCCATCACCTGCCCCACGATCATCGGCTGCGTGAACTGTTTACAGGACAAGTTGACGCTGACTTTCATCCCGCGAGTGACGGGTAAAGCTTCCTGCCACTGGCGCATTTGCAGGCACGCCTGCCTCAGCACGGAGCGGTCTATTTGCATGATGAGTCCAGTTTCCTCGGCGACCGAGATGAACTCGGACGGCGGAATCATTCCGCGTTCGGGATGGTGCCAGCGCGCGAGGGCCTCGAAACCAATTATGCGACCGCTGCGAAGCGACACGATCGGTTGATAGTTAACGTGAAATTCTTCCCGCTCGACTGCGCGTCTTAGATCCGACTCGAGCTCCAGAAGCGTCAGGGCATGCGTGTGCATTCTGGCGTCGAATTCCTGATACTGCGCTTTGCCGAGGGTCTTGGCACAATACATCGCCGTATCCGCGTCACGCAGAACGTCTTCAGGTTGCTCGTCGTTGTCGTTGGAATACTTGATGCCCACGCTCGCCGTTATAAACAACTGCCGGCCGGAGAGATGGAAAGGCTCGGCGAGCACTTCCTGCACCCGCTCCGCCACTCGCTGCGCATCGCCATAATCCTTGATCCCGTCCAGGAGGATCGTAAACTCGTCGCCCCCCAACCGAGCGATCGTGTCGCCCTCACGGAGGCAGCTTTCAAGCCTGCGGGCAGTGGCGACGAGGAACTCATCTCCTACCATGTGACCGAGGCTATCGTTGATGACTTTGAAGCGATCCAGGTCAATGAACAGCACCGCAAAGAGGTAGCCTTTCCGGCGCCGCCGGTGATTGATCGACAGTTTCAGGTGGTCGATAAAGAGGGCGCGGTTAGGCAGCATAGTCAGCGAGTCGTGGAAGGCGTCATGGAGCAACTGCTCTTCGGCGCGCCTTCGGTCTGTGATGTCGCGTGTCAGGTACTGCGTCGCGGGCTTCCCGCCATAGCTGACCGAGGCCATGACGACCTCGACATCTCGCGTCCGGCCGTCGAGCCTCACGAACTTCTCGGCTTTCAAGTCCGACTTTTGACTCTCCCTCAAGTGCAACTCGCGCGCGCGAAAATTCTGACGATGGTCAACGCAAACAAAGTCAGCGACGGCTCGGCCCATCAATGTCTCGACACTCCCTGCGCCGAACAGGTTCGCCGCCGCGGGATTTGCGTACACGATGCTCTCGTTGCGCTGAACGATGATCGCCTCGGGCGACAGTTCGACGAGGAGCCGATATCGTTCCTCGCTCTCCTTGAGTCTACGCTCGGCCTGGTGTTTATAAAGTGCTACTTCGATCGTCGTGTGCAGTTCTCTTTCCTCGAAGGGCTTGATCACATAGCCAAACGGTTCGGTGACTTTCGCTCGCTCCACGGTCGGATGGTCGGCGTTGGCGGTGAGGTAGATCACCGGGATTCCGAGTAGTCGCCGGATCTCGTCCGCGGCTTCGATCCCGTCCATTCGGCCCTGCAAATGGATGTCCATTAAGACCAGGTCAGGACGCAGCAGGCCGGCCTGCTCGATTGCCTTCTCGCCCGAGGCCACCGGCGTCGGCACGTCGTAGCCCAGAGATTCCAGTCGGTCCTGGATGTCCAGTGCGACGATGCTTTCGTCTTCAACCACAAGTATTCGGCTCTGTGTCATGCGCGGACTTCCCCCTTCTCTTCAGGGAACGTGATCTCGAAGGTCGTCCCCACGCCGTTTCGGCAATCAATCTCTCCGCAAAGTTGGCTGGTTAGCATCCGCACCAGCTTCATCCCCAGCGACTTGCCCTTTTCGGGATCAAAGTCGGCCGGCAAACCCACCCCCGTGTCGCTCACGCGGAGAACGTATTGGGCGTTGGCGCGCCCGAATGTAATGTTGACTTCGCCGGTGGTGTTCGCCGGAAATGCATACTTGAGCGAGTTCGAAGCCAGTTCGTTGATGATGAGGCCGCAGGGCACTGCCGTATCGATTGGTAGCGAGACGTCGTCGACCTTGACGTTGATCTTGACCGCGTCGGGGCGCAGGCGATACGAGCGCGAGACGTGGGCCACCAGCTTTTTGAGATACTCGGCGAAGTTAATGCGCGACAGGTCTTCGGACTGGTAAAGCGTCTCGTGAATGAGCGCCATCGATTTGACGCGATTCTGGCTGTCCTGAAAGACCGCGAACGCCTGCTGGTCGCCGATGGTTTTCGATTGCAGACTAAGCAGGCTGGTAATCACTTGCATGTTGTTTTTGACGCGGTGGTGAATCTCCTTGAGGAGCACCTCCTTCTCGTGGAGCGAAGCCGTAATTTGCTCAAGCGCCTGCTTGCGCTCAGTTACGTCGTCAATGACGCCGGCAACGCGGTACACATCTCCGGACGAGTTAACGACCGGGAAAGCACGGTCGCGCACCCAGCGCATCTCGCCGTCAGGCCTCACGATGCGATATTCGAGGTCGTAGTCGCCGCCGGCGTGCACGTTCTCAGTGGCCTCCAGCACGCGCGGGCAATCTTCCGGGTGGACGGTGTCGCGCCACATGTGCAACACCTCGGCAAAATCGCTGCACGTCTTGCCCCACACCTCTTCGTATGCCGGGCTGATGTAGATCAGCTTGTTAGCCCGAGGCTCGGTTATCCAGAACACTTCGCGGATGTTCTCGGCGATTTGGCGGAACCTTTCCTCGCTGCGACGCAACGCTTTCTCCGCGCGTTTGCGCGACGTAATGTCTGCAGCGATGCCGAGGATCTGGTGGGCGGTGCCGTCCGACGACACGATGGGACGCTTGATAGTTTGCAGCCAGCGAACCTGCCCGCGGGCATCCGTAATCACTTCTTCCGGAATAAACTTCTCCTTCAGACTGTTGATGACTTCGAGGTCGTCGCGGCGGAACGATGCCACCTCTTCCTCGTTTGGATTGAAATCGGCATCAGTCTTGCCCAAAAGGCTTTCGACGGAAGTACCGTAGGCGTCTGCGATGGCCTGATTCACCAGCGTGAAGCGTCCCAGTTTGTCTTTAGCGAAAACGAAATTTGGGTTGAGGTCGATAATCTGGCGCAGGAATGAGCGCTGGTTGGCCACGTCCGCCTCGGCTAACTTGCGTTCAGTCACTTCTCGCTCCAACTCATGATTGGCGGCAACGAGTTGCGCGGTGCGGCTGGCAACGTGGGTTTCCAGCCCCTCATTCAAGCTCTCGATCTCGGCCGTCCGTTCGGCGATGCCTCTCATCTCGCCGATGCTGTGCTTGATGGCGATCAAGAGAAAGGTGTCCTCGAAGAGAACCCATCCCGCGTGCTCCAGCCAGCGCCACTCGCTTCCCGCCAGCACGCCGTAGACGGACTGCGGCCAAAAGAGACCGCGCAGGAAGTGATCCGCCGCGACAACCACGGTGGCCGGAACGAGCACACGCCAGTCGCGATAGAAAGAAAGGAACGCCAGCGAGCCGAACACGTGAAAGTGCGTTTCGATTCGGCCGCCCGTGAGGTGAATCAACAACGCTCCCATCAGCATCTGGCCGATTCCAATCACGTAGCGGGTCGTGGGATGACCAGGCCGAGTTACAGCGAGGGCGATGGGAAGAGAACTGATCGCGGCGCCCAGAAAAAGCGCGGCCCATACATGTGGGTGCGTGTGGCTGGTAGCTCCGATCCATGTTTTCGGCGAGATCCATAGTGTGGCGGCGATGCCGGCCACCCACTGCAGCGTCATCAAAACCGCAAACATGTGGTCCGTGCGTTTATGGACCAGCAGCTGGTGCTCGTTAAAAATCTGCGTGACCCTCGGCGAAGTCATCGCAGCGCTGTTGAGGTCAGTGCTTGTTTTCGTCATTCGACTTCTCCAGGCAGTCAGAACGTGCGCCATAAAGCGGACAGCCGAAGACGGCAGTCTCGGTTTGGTCTGCCTCTCCAGTATTCAGAAGCGAAACGATGGCGCTTCGTCCCGCGTTATCGCCAGAATGTCCGCGTGAGGCTGTGATTCCGCCGCTGAACAGCAGGTGTCCGGCAACGTCGTAGAGAGCGGTTTGCCCGGAGGTCACAGCGTGGAAGCGGAGCGCCTCGGTTCCGTCGTCAACTATGACGTTAACCCCAGGGATGCTCGCAGCGCTTTGCCAGAGATCGGTTTTTTCCCAGTTTTCGGCAGAGTGTGCCGGCTTGACGAAGAGGACGTAGGCCGTGACGCGTCCCTGCGCCTGGGCCATGAGTCTGGCTAACTCGCCAATACTCGCCCGCGTGCAAGGGCAATGCGGGTGAGCCAGCATGACTAGCGTGGCGCGGTCTGTGGCTGGGCGAACATGGCTTTCCGAAGGCCAATTAGAGGGAACGGTCACGGTTGGACCAGGAGCGTTTGCGTACTTCCAAAGAAAGTGAAGCCCCACGCCGGTGACCAGGGCCCAACCGGCGCAGGCGACAATCAGAATGAATCGTCCCCTGTTGAATCTCATTTTGATCCCGATCTCTAGACTTGGTTGGGCGAGGTAGGATCCAGAACAAGCGGAAAGCTAACCCGGAGATACCGCGCCAAAGGACCTTCTGGCGCGCGTAAGGGTGCGTTCGCACGGGGCAGGTCTCTGAGGGTAGAGCAAGCGACGGGCCAGTCACCGCCTAAGGCAGAAATGGTGGGAACTAGGGACATTGACTTAAAGTGAGCACCACTTTGTGAGCGCCGGCATCAATCTGACGAGGTCAGCTTGCCCAATCTGTGTCCCTGGATGGCCAACGGCGGAATCGAGCACCGCCGCTACGATGAGCGGTGAGGAATCTTTACGTTTGGTGAGACTGTTCGGGTTACGATTCAGCCCTTTTTCACTACTCCTCTGCTTAAGAATAACTTAGTTTGAGTTTGCCAGTTTGCCGATCAGAGTGAAGAGCGGCAGGTACATGGCAATGACGATCGAGCCGATTGTTACGCCGAGGAAACCGATCAGGATCGGCTCCATCAACGTCAGCAAGTTTGCGATTGCCGCGTCGACTTCCTGTTCATAGAAATCGGCGATCTTACCGAGCATCGCGTCGAGCGCGCCGGTTTGTTCGCCGATACCCACCATCTGCGCGACCATGTGCGGGAAGACTTCTGTGGCCTTCAAAGGATCGACAAAGTTTTCACCGCGTTCCACGCCGGCGCGGACGCTGGTTATGGCGGCTTCGATGACCACGTTGCCGGAAGTGCGCGCCGTGATATCAAGCGATTGGAGAATCGGCACGCCCGAAGAGAGCAGGGTGGAGAGTGTGCGCGAGAATCTGGCCACTGCGATCTTCCGGAAAATTGGTCCGAAGATCCAAATCTTCAGCAGCAGACCATCGATGAGTTTCCTGCCGTTGGGTGTCTTGTAGTAGAAACGGATGCCCAACACGCTTCCTACTGTTACCAGCAGAATAAGGAGACCTCCCCAACCTGCTAGAAAGTTGCTTATCCCGACTACGATTCGAGTCGGTAGTGGTAACTGTTCGCCCGGACCAAGCAGGCCGAGAAATATCTGTTGAAACTGCGGGATAACGAACACCATGATTACAGCCACAGCACCAACCGCAAGCAAGACGACTGCGGCCGGATAGATCATCGCTGAGACGACGTCTCGTTTTAGTTTGACGATCTTTTCGATGAAGGTTGATAGGCGCTGCAGGATGATGTCCAGGATACCGCCCGTTTCACCAGCTTCCACCATGTTGGAGTAGAGTTGGTCAAACACTTTGGGGTGTCGCGCCATCGCCGCGGCCAACGTCGATCCTTCCTCAACGTCCTGGCGGACTTGCAGCAGTACTTGCTGGAAGAATTTGTTCTCTTGCTGTTGTGCCAAGATCTCCAGACATTGCACCAGCGGAAGTCCCGCATCGATCATCACTGAAAACTGCCGGGTGAACACCGAGAGATCTTTGGCTTTAACTTTCTTTCGGCCACCGATCTTCGGAATCCCAATCTCGCGACCCTTTTCCTTGACGGACGTAAGAGTAACTTGCTCGCGACGAAGAATCTGTCGCAAGGCGTCGCGGTTGTCGGCCACACGTTCGCCGACGACAATTTCGTTTAGCCGGTTGCGGCCTTTGAATACGTAAGTAGGCATAGCTGGTTAGCTCCAGAGGTCTATCTGTTGACGTCGGGTCGCTGCCCGACTGGCCGGCCCTGGGCATAAGGGCTCGGGTGTGGTTTGTTTCCGTTGCCAGTGTTGAGACCGGATCCGCGATCGATCAGTTCCTTTAATTCATCAATATTGGACGAACGCTGCATAGCGGTATCAATCGTGATCTGGCGTTTGTGATAAAGCGTGGCCAGGGCCTGGTTGAAAGTTTGCATCCCATACTTGTCCTGGCCGGTTTGCATCATCGAGTAGATCTGGTGAACTTTATCCTCACGAATCAAGTTTCTGATGGCGCCATTGGGAATCATAATTTCAAGCGCCATGGCACGCCCGGCTTTACCCGCTTTCGGTAAGAGCGCCTGACACATGATTCCCTCGAGCACGAGTGAAAGTTGCGCGCGAATCTGAGCCTGCTGATCGGAAGGGAAGACGTCGATGATGCGGTTGATGGTCGAGGCAGCAGAATTCGTGTGCAGAGTAGCAAGAGTAAGGTGGCCAGTTTCGGCGATTCGTAGAGCCGATTCAATGGTTTCCAAGTCGCGCATTTCACCGACGAGGACTACGTCGGGATCCTGACGCAGTGCGGTTCGTAGCGCGGCTGCAAATCCATGCGTGTCGGCGTTAACCTCACGCTGGTTGACCAGACAGCTCTTGTGATTGTGCAAGAACTCGATCGGGTCTTCGATCGTCAGGATGTGTTCATGGCGATCGCGGTTTATCTTATCGACCATGGCCGCGAGGGTGGTTGACTTACCAGAGCCGGTGGGTCCGGTCACTAGAATCAACCCGCGTGGCTTGTCGCACAGAGTCTTCACGACTTCCGGCAGTCCCAGATCTTCGAAGGCCTTGATCTCATAGGGAATCGCGCGGAAAACGCAGCCCACTGCTCCTCGTTGATTGAAAAGGTTGGCGCGAAAACGGGAAAGACCCTTCACACCGAAGGAAAAGTCCAGCTCGAGGTTCTCTTCGAACCGATGCTTTTGCGCGTCTGTCAAAACCGAGTAAGCGAGTTGCTTGGTATCGGCGGCGGTCATCAGCCGATACCCTTCAAGCGGTCGTAAATGGCCATCGACTCTGACCTGCGGTGCGGAGCCGGTGGTGATGTGGAGATCGGACCCGCCAAGCTCCGAGAGCTTTCGCAGTAGTTCTGAAAGCGAGAGTTGCGTGGCTGAATCAGTTATTGACATCGAGCGCTGCTCCTGACAAAGACGAAGGTTAGTTGGGCGATTTCGCCGAGGTTATTTATTGGCCGGAACCGCGGCCTTAACGCTTAGCGAGCCGATGAACTTCTCACCTTCAGCCGCGAGACGGTTGGAAAACTCGACCGGCGTATTCAGCGTCAAGCTGTAAATCTTGCCGTCGACCTCAGCGAAGTAGAAGTTCCATGACTTCTCGGGCGAGCGGCCGTCGCTGGGAGTTTGCGCGATGACGACGAATACGCGAGCGCCGTTAACCTGACGTTCGTAGTCGTTTATTACCCAGCCGCCGGCATTGATCATCTTGTCGATCACGATGCGTCGCAGGTCTGAGAAGGCAACGCCTGACAGCATCGTGCGTTGTTCCTTCTGGGTCAGGAAAGCGGGGTTAGGACGACTGCGAGCAACGACTGCAAGGGTGGCCTGACCAGGAATGGGGGCGCTGGCTTCAGTCTTGAATTTGAGTTCACCGCCATTGGCGACGGTCGCGTTGTTCCAGCCGGCAGGCAGCACGGGAAGTGCTCCGGTTGAGTTGGCAGGCATTGCGGAGTTGGCAATTGCCGGTCCGAGCGGCGCGGGGCGATGAGCCATGGCGGCGGCGCGGCGCATACGCAGACGGGCGCGGTGGCGTCGCCACCAGGCGCGAGAATGACGACGATAACGGTTCCCTTGTCGTGAAGCGGCATTTGGACGAAGGCCATGCGCCGTAGAGTTAGCGAAGGGCAACATGACCAGAACTGAAACCAACATCAGCAGTGAAAGTGTGATTGTGCGCAACATAGTATTCCTCTTTCCCGTTAGGCCACAGTCTCGCGGACAACTTCCTCGAGCGTGGTTATTCCGGCGCGAATCTTGTGCAGCCCGGATTCGCGTAGTGTGATCATGCCGTCTTCAATTGCCTTCTTCCGCAATTCAAGGGAGGAAGCGCCGATCAAGATGAGTTCCCGAATGTCGTCGTTGACTTCCATCACTTCGTAGAGACCGACTCGTCCCTTGTAACCGGTGTTGTTGCAAGTTGCGCAACCAGCACCCTTGAAGGTCTTAAGATTCTTGGCATCCTCGGCAGTGAAGCCCACTTCCATCAGCGCTTCTGGCGGAGTTGGGTGTTCGCGTTTGCAGTCCTTGCAGACGCGGCGAATTAGTCGCTGCGCCTGAATGAGGTTAACGCTCGTGGCAACGAGAAAAGGCTCGATGCCCATGTTCATAAGGCGGGAAATGGTTGAGGGAGCGTCGTTGGTGTGGAGGGTTGAGAGTACGAGGTGACCAGTTAAGGCTGCTTTGATTGCAATCTCGGCGGTTTCGAAGTCACGAATTTCACCGACCAGAATGATGTTTGGATCCTGACGGAGAAAGGCGCGCAGAGCGGCCGCGAAGTTCAAACCAATCTGTTCTTTCATCTGCACCTGGTTGATCCCCATGAGATTAAACTCGACGGGATCCTCCGCGGTCATGATGTTTGTTTGGACAGTGTTGAGAGACTGAAGCGCAGAATAGAGCGTGTTGGTTTTTCCACTTCCAGTCGGACCAGTTACCAGAACCATTCCATAAGGTTTGGAAATGTTTCGTTGAAACTTAACGAGTGATTCCGGTTCAAACCCAAGCTTCGTCATGTCGAGCATCAGGTTTTCCTTGTCGAGCAGACGAAGAACCACCTTTTCACCAAACAGAGTCGGCAGGGTAGAAACACGAAAGTCGAGTTCGCGTGAACGCGCATCGACTTTAACCTTTATCTTGATGCGGCCGTCCTGCGGCAATCGCTTCTCAGAGATGTCCAACTTCGACATGATCTTTACGCGAGAAATTAGTGCATCGCGCATTTTGAGCGGCGGCCTCATGACGTCGTACAAGACGCCGTCAATGCGGAACCGTATGCGAAGTTCTTTTTCGTAAGGTTCGACGTGAATATCCGAAGCGCCGCGGCGCAGGGCATCAACGAGGAGAACGTTGACCAGCCTGACAACCGGAGCATCTTCGCTCAACCGCGAGAGCGTCGAGAGATCGATCTCTTCGTTGTCTTCGACGACTTCGACATCTTCGCTGCGATCCGTGTCGAAGTCTATGGAATCCAGCGAAACGAGGTCGGCATGGGTAATACCGCCGTTTGCACTCTTGGCTACGGCTGCGTCAAAGACGACTTCGTCCACCACGGGCGCGGACAATTCAATTTCTTTCGACGTGCCGTAATACTTAGAAATAGCTTGTTGAATGCTGGCCTCGGCGACCACAACCGGTTCAACGTTGAGGCCGGTCATGAACTTAACGTCGTCCATGGCAAAGACGTTGGTTGGATCAACCATCGCCAGGGTTAGACTGGCGCCGACTCGCGAGAGGGGAAGTACCGAGTACTTCTGAGCGACTTCCTGCGGGATGAGGTGAAGGACCTGAGAGTCAATTTGAAAGAGCTCCAAATTAACGGAAGGAATGCCATATTGCCGCGAGAGGACGGCGGTGATCATATCGTCAGAGACGAGCCCCAATTTGACGAGATTGAATCCTAACCGCCCGCCGTGCTCTCGCTGGTAATCCAGCGCCTCACGTAGGTGTTGCGGACTGATGAGATTCTCCCGAACGAGAATTTCGCCTAGTTTTGCCGACATTTGTACCCCGGTGTTGGAATATCTAAGAGATCATCCAGAAAGATGGGCCTGCGATTCTGACTAGAAATGGGCTTTGCAGACTTTGGGAGTTAGGACCACAGCGGAACGGTGGTAAACACCGTTGGCCAAGCATAGTACAAGTTGGCCACGGGGAGTGTCAAGGCCATTTTTCTAAGGATTCGGGCGGATTGACCGAACAAACGAGAGTTTTTGGAGGTGACGGGCCGAGTCGAGTGAGTTTTACGGGAGGAGTTCCAGAAATCGCAGGCGCTGTCGCGGTGACAGAAAGTGAAAGGCCGCACGGGGAGGTTAACTCCGTGCGGCCTTTCCGGTTGGATCACGCTCAGAATTATGGTTTGCGCGTCGGGCGACGGGTCGGCGCCGCCAACTTCTCCGGTTTTACGTTGGCCTGGTCCTTCAAAGTATCGAGGATCGCCTTTGCGTCGGCTTTCATCGGGTCCGTGTCTGGGGCTTTAGCAACAAATTGAGCCAGATAGTTTGCCGCTTCCTGATATTTGGCCTTGTCGCCATTGTTTATGGCGCCGATATTAAAAAGAATCTGTCCGGACCTCAGCAACGACGTTAAGTCGTCTGGACTGGCCTCCAGAATCTTCTGATAACTGGCGAGTGCCTTGTCGAAGGCGTTAGCGTCAAAAAGCATTTGAGCCAGATCGTGCTCAGCTTTCGACTTTTTGACCGCGTCGGTTTCGACGGCGATGTATTCCTGATACGCAGTTTCGCCTTCGGCAACCTTGGTCTGATCGACCTTGGAAACAAAGAGTCGCATGGCTTCGGCCCGTGCCAGCAGCGCATAGTAAAGATTAATCTTCGCAGAATTAGCTGCTGCTGCGTCGGCAGCCGCGGGCTGTGCCCTGAGTTTTGCCACTGCCTTTGCGCTGGTTTCGGCGGCGGCCGCCCAGTCTTTTTTCGCCGCTTCCAAGCCGGCGCTCTTGGCAGCGTCGTCCGTCGATTTCAGCGCCGCGTTGTATTTGTCGACACCTCGCGAGGTCAGAGCCATTGTCTTATTGGTCATTAAGGATGGCGCGCCTGGGTGATCTGCGTCTGCCGCTATGCCTTCGTCATATTGAGTAATGGCGACGTCATAATTCTTCGCCTTGAGCGCTTCGTTACCGGCCTTGAAAGTTCGCTCAACTATCGCGTTTGACTCTTCCGCCTTCTTGTTTGAAGCCTCGATTTCTTTATTCTTCGCAAGTAGCTCGGCCTGTTTCGCCTTTTCCTCGGCACTACTCTTGGATGACGCGGCGGTGGTACCGGAAGTGGCTCCGGCCACGGCTGCCAATGCTTCAGCTCGGGTAAGCCGCCTGCCGTCACCTGGGGATAGCTCGATCTGAACGTCATCGTCGCGGCCGGCTTTAACGTTGGGAACGTAAGAAGGTTGGGCGCCGGGCATACTCACCGCAACTGTATAGGTGCCGGTCACGGGTATTCCTGCATGGACAAATGCGCCCTTCTTATCAGTCTTTAATTGGTACTCTCCGCCGACGTCTGTGCGGAAGACATCGACGAGCGCATTGGCCGCCGGCACCACCGTTCCATCGGCTTGCTTCAGCGTCACATGTCCGCGGAGTTGGCCGGTTTGTGCACAAGCTAAAAGGCCGGTTGAAAGCACGAACGCAACGCACCCGAGCATCGGCAAAAAGTATCTACGAAACATCTAAGATTCCTCCAAAGGAAAATGTAACGGAATTTTGCAAGTACGGGAGAGTCCATAAGATGCAATGGTCCCGCCACTGGTTGTAATTTTGGCCATCAGGATCACACTAACGTTAATAAGCAAACCTCTTACTGTCAAGCACATATGGAATGGGATCTGCAATACCGGCGGCGCTAAACGCCCGCAGGCGCAACGCGCAGGAATCGCAGTCGCCGCAGGCGGTGTCGACGCTGCGGTAACAAGACCAGGTGAGTTCGAGAGGCGCCCCGAGCTCGAGTCCGAGTTTTACTATCTCTGATTTCTTCAACGCGATTACTGGAGTTCTAATTTCGATCTCGGTTTCCGGTTTCGTGCCCAGCGCTATTGCCTGCTGAAAAGCGTGGTAAAACTCCGGCCGGCAGTCAGGATAACCGGAAGAATCTTCGGCAACGGCGCCGATGTAGATGAAGTTCGCACCGATCACTTCGGCCCAACTCGTGGCTACAGACAGCAGATGCGCATTGCGAAAAGGAACGTAACTCGTCGGGATGTTGGTGCTTGAAAGATCCGCTCTGGAAACTTCAACGTCTTTGTCTGTCAGAGAGGAACCACCGATCTGGGCGAGGTGCTCAAGGGAAACGATGAGACGTTGTTCAACCTGGAAGTGGTCAGCGAGTTCGTCAAAAGCGCGGCGCTCACGTGCTTCGGTGAGTTGGCCGTAGGAGACATGCAGGAACGCGAGCTTGTCGGCCTCCTGCTTGGCGATCGCCGCGGTTACGCATGAATCCATCCCGCCGGAAACCAGGCAAACTGCCAACGAGAAACGCTCAACCTTCGCTGAGTCCGGCTCCGCAATCGCGTAGGCTGTTTCGTCGGAACCACCCATCAAACTCCGCGCGCCTCCGGTCCCCAAATGTACTTGTGTAACTGCAGTTGCATCCGCACGTCGAGACCGCTGTGACTAACCCAGTCTGCTACGTCTTTGAGGTCCAACGCCTCCCATGCCGGCGAAATGAGAATCGCCAGGGCGCGCTTATCCAGCTCGTAGCGCTTGATAATCTCGAGCGCGTACGTCCAATCCTCGAAATTGACGATTACGAACTTTACTTCGTCTTTATCCGCTCGCAAGCGTTCCAGGTTCGGCCAATGGTTGCGGGCCGCTTCACCAGACGCGGGACACTTTACGTCAAGTATGATTTTCGCTCGCGGATCGACATCGGCGGTGGAAACGAAACCCCCGGTCTCGACCAAAACCTCAAAGCCTTCGTCACACAATCGGTCGATCAACTCAAACCCCTCGCGTTGAGCAAGCGGCTCGCCCCCCGTCACTTCAACCAACTTACAACCAAAAGATCGTACCTTTGTGAGTACGTCGTCGAGGGTAAAATACTCGCCGCCGGTAAACGTGTATTCGCTGTCGCACCAGACACAACGCATCGGACAGCCAGTGAGCCGCACAAACGTGCAGGGCCGCCCGGCATGAGTCGACTCGCCCTGAATGGAGTGAAAAATTTCGGTAACTCTTAGCATGTAAAAGGCAGACTTAAACGGGGCTTTCTCGCTTCTGGTCCGGTTTCTGGCGAAAATTAAGGCCGCCGGGTCAGTGAAATTTGAATCTAGCCCACCAATCAGGAGGTGTCAAAGTTACTGGTGAAGCACGATTGTCCGGCAACTTGAATCTCCGGAGGACATCCAAGCTTTCGGAACGAAGGCACAACTGGCGTGCACGACGTGATAGCATAAAGAACGCAGGCGGTTCAACAAGTCCCCTTTGAGTCAACGAACGGACCAACTCGACAAGGTGTTTACCGAAGGCGCCGGCCGCTTGCTCAGCCGCGCCACGGATAATCACGCGCTGACCAGCGATCTGCTGGCGCCGCGCATCGGCGCAGCAGTTGGCAAGTATGTTCTGCGGGATGATCCAAACGCGACGTTGGATGTTGTTAGCGAGTTCATTGACAAACTTCAGGCCGACGACCTCTGTTTGATTGTCGCGTGTGAGCAGGGGAATCAAAAGGCGTGGGGCGATTTGGTCGAACGCTTTTCGGCGACGGTGCGTTCCGCGGCGCGTTCAGCCAGCTCGAATGAAGAAGGCGCCGAAGATTTGGCGCAATCGATCTGGGCGGAACTGCACGGGCTGCGCGTTCGCGACGACGGAAAACCGGCCGGCAAACTTGCTTACTATTCGGGCCGTGGGTCGCTGGCGGGTTGGCTCCGCGCAGTCGTCGCGCAACTGGCAATCGATCAGCATCGTAAACAATCCCGGCTGGTGCAGACGGAAGAAGATGCTGATTTTGATCGAATAATCCAGCACGGTCAGGAGGACAACACCTGGTCGGGACATGGCGAAGCGCAAAACCCGGAATTGGAGATTTCGGCGAAACTCGCCGGCAACCAGGTGCAGAGGGCGCTGGCAGAATCAGTGAAGCAATTGTCGGCTGAAGATCGATTGCTGGTGAAGCTTTACTACTTTGACGGGCTGCGGTTGCGCGAAGCGGGAGCGGTGCTCGGAGTTCACGAAGCAACTGCAAGTCGGCGGCTCACGCGCGTTCATTCCGAGTTGCGACAGCAGGTGGAGCGAAGTTTGATGGAGAAAGGCTGGACAAAACCAGAAACAGAACGTGCATTTTCCGAGTTGGCGATCAACTTCGAGGCTGATATTGAACCGATGCTAGCAGCCGAAGGTGTACTGGTGAAAAATGAAAACGAGGTCGCCGGGTGATAGTAAGTGTCAAAGCTCACTGTCTGAGAGTTTTGGCGCAAGCAAACGCACCTCAAAACGTTCTTCAGAGGGCACAGAAATAGCCGGATGAAACAAGCTAATAACAATGAGGTTGATCTTCTGCTACGGTCTCTTGCGAGGCAGCGGGACAAATCTGGCTCTCAGAACGGCTCGGGTTTTGAAGACGGCCGTGAAGGCCTATCGGAACATCTTGACGCTGACGAACTAAATTCCTATGCGGAAGGAGTTGTGCCCGCGCCGGCGCGCTTGCGCTACCAGGAACATCTTGCCGATTGCGAGAGCTGTCGCCGCATCGTGATTGATCTGAGTCAGGCAGCCGGCGCGGCCACTCGGTATGAAGTTCCGCAGCCACAAGGCGGATCCAGTTTTTGGGAAAAGATAGCGGTGCTGTTTTCACCGGTGGTTTTGAAATTTGCCGTTCCGGCGCTGGTCTTGACCGCAGTTTTCGGTATCGGTCTCTTCGCCGTGCGTCAGCAGCGACAGAATGATCAGGTTGCGATGCGGACCAACGTTGAGTCCCCGCGCGCCGGAAGCGAAACACTTAGTCCAGGCCAGGGCCAGACGAGCGCGGTGAATCCCTCGGCGAGCGTCAGCCCGTTGTCAGGTTCAGGTAAGCCCGAGGGCTTCGACAGTCGTTCGGGAGCTCCGGAGATGAACCTGCAGACTGAAAAATCTCCAACGCGAGGTGCGCCGGTCGAGGCCACAGTTGCAAAGCCAGTCATGGGAAAGGATGCGGCGGCTGGAGAAGGCGGCGGCATAATTACAGCTCAACCCTATCCGGCTGAACCCAAAGCCGACGCCCCGCCACCGGCGCCAACTCTCGGTGCCGCTGACAAGTCGGCCGAGGTCGCCAGGGACCGACTGGAGAAGAGAGAAGATCAGGACCGTTCTCGGGACGAGTTTAGAAATCAAGTCGACGAAGAGCACGGGCCTAGTCGAGCAAGAAACAACGCGCAGTTGCCGGCCAGCCAGCGAAATGCCGGCATCATGACGCAACGCGGCCCCAGCGATTCGGAAAAGAAAAAGGCGGCCGCAATTGAATCTCGCTCAATCTCTGGCAGACGTTTCACTCGCGCCGACAATGTTTGGGTTGACGCCGATTACAACCCACCGCGAGCCACGACGATTATCAAGCGTGGTTCAGACCAGTTTCGCGCGCTGGTTGCCGACGAGCCAGGAATTCGTGCTATCGCCGATCAGTTGAGCGGCGCAGTTATCGTGGTCTGGAAAAATCGCGCCTACCGCATTCAGTAGCTGCTTCAGTTTTGCCGCCAATCGAACATCGCGCAACGTCCCTCCGTACTACAAGCTGAGCCATTTCTCTACAGGTGATGGAGTGGTACATTACCGGACGTCTTAAACTGCGCGGAGCAATCTGGAGGCCTTATGTTTTGTCAGTCCTGCGGCAGCGAAATATCTGTCGAACTTAAATATTGCAACCGCTGCGGCGCTAATCTCTCAACCATTCCGGTTGTTCACGCCGGACCGCCTCCGAAACCGCTGGGGCTGGTCTTACCGAGCATTATCCTCGGGCTAACCCTCACCATCGGGATGGGGATCGTCTTTAGCAGCGCAATTGAATTCGCCCGGATGCAGCTCAATTGGGCCGCGATTACGTGGATGGTCATTTTCGGCATGGCGACGCTGTTTGGTTGCACGGCGCTATTGCTTCGTTTTTGGTTGAAAGTAATTTCCATGAACCGCGAGAGCCAGCAGCCGCAGATTCAATCGCGTCCACAGGTGCAAATTCCGTCGCCGCCGCGTCAGCAGTTTCAACCGCAATTCGAATCGGTGCCGAGTGTGACTGAGCACACTACGCGCACGTTCAGCCACGTCTACCGCGAAGACTCCGATCCCGCAGCCCGCTGATGATCGCTAGATGAAACCAATGAGCTTGAATCGACTACGCCAAACGCCTAGGCGCCCTGCGGCCCTGAGTACTACTAGACTGTTGGTCCTTGCCGTAAGTTTATCTTTGGCAGGCGTGACTGTTGCGCAAACGGTAAACAGCTCGACAAAACAGAAACAGTCAAACGGTTCACGCCAGCAACAGATCCGCAGCATCGTTTCCCAGATCGACGCTCGCAACATCGAGAAGTCGATTCACAAACTTGTCTCTTTCGGTACTCGCAACACGCTTTCAGTTCAGGACGATCCTAATCGTGGAATCGGCGCGGCGCGCGATTGGTTGTTCAGCGAGTTTTCAAAAGCAGCCGAACAATCGGGCGGACGGATGACCGTCGTCAAGCAAACGTTCGAACAACCGAAAGCCGAACGTGTCCCTTCGCCGACGATGATTACAAACATCGTTGCCACTCTTAAGGGAACTCAGCCGGAGTCGGCTGGTCGCACTTACGTCGTCAGTGGACACTACGATTCGATGTGCAGCAGTCCGACCGATGCGAAGTGTGACGCGCCGGGCGCCAACGATGACGCTTCAGGCACGGCGGCGGTTTTGGAGATGGCGCGGGTGATGGCGAAGTTTGAGTTTGACGCCACGATCATTTTCATGGCGGTCGCCGGCGAGGAGCAGGGACTTTTGGGCTCGACTTATTTTGCCGAACAGGCGAAGCAAAACCACATGGATGTCGAGGCCATGTTTACGAACGATATCGTCGGCAATTCGCTTGGCGGTAATGGTGTGAGGGATCGGGCGACGGTACGAGTTTTTTCAGAAGGCGTGCCTTCAAACGAAAGCGCTGAGGAGGCAAACGTTCGCCGCGGCGTTGGCGGCGAAAACGATTCAACCTCCCGGCAGTTGGCGCGCTTCATTAGTGAAACCACGGCCAGCTACGTGCCCGCCATGCGAGTGATGATGGTTTATCGTCGCGATCGTTATTTACGCGGAGGTGATCACCGGCCATTTCTCGAACGTGGCTTCGCAGCGGTCAGGTTCACTGAGACGAATGAAGACTATAACCACCAGCATCAAAACGTGCGCAGCGAAAACGGCGTGCAATATGGCGACCTACCACAGTTTGTCGACTACAAATATGTAAGCGACATTGCCCGCGTTAACGCTGCGTCATTGGCGATGCTTGCACTGGCGCCGGCGCGGCCAAAGAATGTCGGCATCGTGACCGCCAGACTCACCAACGATACAGACTTGAAGTGGGACGCGAACAATGAACCTGATTTGGCCGGCTACGAGATCGTCTGGCGCGATACCACTTCGCCAACCTGGACGAGCGCACGCCTGGTCGGAAATGTAACCAGCTACACGGTGAAGGGAATGTCGAAGGACAACTTCTTTTTCGGCGTTCGCGCGGTGGATAAACAGGGGAACAAATCGCCGGTCAGCTTCCCGCGTCCGGTTCGCTAAATTCGTTGTTGCCATTTTCGATCATGGCGGGCTGCGTGAAGGGCTGCAAAGATAACGATGGCGTCTGGCCTGACGATGTAAAAGATGCGATATGGAAACCGTCGTGCTAGTACTCGATGAACCTCTGGATGTTTGCGAAGAAGCACGTGTGCCCTTGAACGCTCGGCCGCCCACTTGATAGCGGCCCCAATCTCCGCAGCGACCTCGAGGCCCAGTCCAACTCCCCGACTTTCATACCAAACTGCCGCGTCGGTGATATCCGATTCGGCTTCCGGTCGGACAATCAGAAGACGGCGCCTCATCCATTGATCCGACGCTGAATTCGGGCTTCTACTTCCTCCCAGGTGCTACCGACGTCGGGTTCCTTCTCGTAGGCGGCCAAACGGCGTTCCAGCAAAGCCTTTTCGTCTTCGGTCAGCGGGTCATCGCCGTTATCACCGTCAAGCCACTCATCGCCATCGATTTCGTTTAACTTTTGACGGATCTCCTGACGGTCTTCGGCGGTGAGTCGCGGCAGTTCTTCCAGTATTTCGGTCTTGGTCATGGCAGAAGTTTAGTCAGAAAGCAGCAGTCCGGCAACGGGTGACTCGCTGAGTCCGTTTTCCAACTTATGAAAGTTTCCTTGTAACACCAAACGAACAAAAGCAGCACCTTTTTCCAAACCTAACGCGAGTAAGCCGCGTCTAATAGTAGTGACCGAAGGAACCATGAATAAGACTGAGGCCTGATTTCGAAAATCTCCAGATGGGACTGATTGATATGAGATTACCGAGACGCAATCTTAACCACACGACAAACAGGGTCGCCGGAAGGGCGGTTGCCTTTCTGACGTTGTTTGCTTTGCTTGCCGGCACATTGTCGCTCGGCGTGAGTGCGCAGCGGAAAGCGGCCAGCCAGCCGACAGGCCTTAACGAAGAGCAACGCATTCTTCACGTTCTAAACCGACTCGGGTTTGGCGCGCGTCCCGGTGATGTGGCACGCGTCAAGGCCATGGGTCTGGAAAACTACATCAAGCAGCAACTCAATCCGGCGAGTATCAGCGACACGGTGGCCGACGCGAAGCTCAAGGACTTGTCCACGCTGAAGATGACGACGGCGCAGCTTTATGAAAAATTTCCGCAGCCAGGTTTGCTTCTGAAGCAATTGGAGCGACGCGGGCAATTGCCCGACTCACTCGCCGTTGCGCGCGACAACCGCGTAAAGGGCGGCAACGCTGCGTCTGCTCCAGCAAACGTCACCGACTCGATGGAAATGCCGGGCGATGGGAGCAAGCCAGGCAAGCCAAACGAGAACAGCGATCCGCGTGACAACCAGAAATACCGCCAGGCGCTGCGCGAGTATTATCAGGAAAATGGCCTGCAGCTTCCGCAACGAATTTCCACGGAGTTGCAGGCCTCGCGAATTTTGCGAGCTGTCTACAGCGAACGCCAGTTGCAGGAAGTGATGGTCGATTTTTGGAGCAACCACTTCAACGTGTTTGCCGGAAAAGGCGCCGATCGTTGGCTGCTGGTTTCCTACGACCGAGACACAATTCGTCCCAACGCGATGGGGAAGTTTTCAGACTTGCTGGTGGCGACGGCTGAAAGTCCCGCGATGCTTTTCTACCTCGACAACTTCCAAAGCGTGAGTCCCAACGTCCAACTCGGCAGCGGCGGGCGCGGTCAGCGCAACCAGCAACGAGGTGGCCCCTTCGATTTTCTGATGCGGGGCGGACGGCAGCGTCAAGTTCAGGACAACGCGCCCCAACAACCGGCCAACCCGCAGCGACAGCGGCGTGGCATAAACGAAAACTACGCGCGCGAGTTGATGGAACTGCATACGCTCGGCGTCGAGGGTGGCTACACGCAGAAGGACGTTCAGGAAGTTGCGCGTTGCTTTACCGGCTGGACGATTTTGGCGCCGCGCGGTGGCGCGGCTGCGACTCAGGCGATGCGCAATGAACAGCGCGCCGAGATGCTGCGGGAAAACGCCGGCAAATTTTTCTTTAACGCTCGCGCGCACGACGACGGCGAGAAAACAGTTCTCGGTCACAAGATTCCTGCGGGCGGCGGGATGAAAGATGGCCTGATGGTGCTCGACATTCTTGCTCATCATCCTTCGACGGCGAAGTTTGTCGCCACCAAGCTCGCGCGCCACTTTGTTTCAGACACTCCGCCGCAGGCGTTGGTCGATCGCGTCGCCGCCGCGTTTACGAAGACCAACGGCGACATTCGCGAAAGCCTGCGGGCGATTTTCGCGTCGCCGGAATTCAATTCCGACGCTGCGTATCGCGCGAAGATCAAGCGGCCGTTTGAACTTACGATCAGTGCTATTAGAACGCTCGGCGCCGACACCAACGGCGGCCCGCAATTGCACCAGTGGATCGCGCGCATGGGCGAACCGCTTTATGGATTTCAGACGCCGAACGGTTACTCCGATACCGCCGAAAGTTGGGTCAACACGGGTGCACTGCTCGAACGCCTGAATTTCGGTTTGACACTGGCGAGCAACCGCATTCCCGGAACGCGTGTAAACCTGAAACAGTTTTTGGGCAGTGGCGACGGTGCGCAGTCGCTGGATAAGGCGCAAATTATGGATCGCTTCCTGGGCTTGATCGTCGCTGGCGACATAACGCCGAAAACCAGAGAGGCGCTGTTGAAGCAACTAAATGAGCAAGCGCCGCTGGTCGTTCCGGCGATGAACGCTGAAACGGCGGCGATGAACCGAAGCACCGGGATGAACAACGCAACGGGCGATGAGATGGGAACTGCACAGCGACCGTTCCAACGACGACAGGGTCAGCAGTTGGCTCGGACCGATGCCAACATCAGCGATCCGGTAACAAAGATTGTCGGATTGATACTGGGTTCACCGGAGTTTCAAAGACAGTAGAGCTTTTGAACTTGGAGCTTTGTACTTTGAGCTTCGTTAAAGTTGATTTAGTAATATCACCAAGAACCAAGTACAAAGTACCAAGCACAAAGCACAAAGTACCAAGCACGAGGTTTCAGTCATGAATCGAAGATTTTTTCTTAAGTCGGGCGGCGTAGCGCTCGCCAGTTTTGGTTTGACGAATGCCGCGCCTTCGTTTCTCCAACGCACGGTGCTTGGTCAAACCCGCGAACGGTTAACCGGCGGCCGGCGCAAGACGCTGATCGCAATTTTTCAGCGCGGCGCGGTTGACGGCTTGAACATGGTCGTTCCATTTGGGGAACGCTCCTACTACGACCTGCGCCCTTCGATCGCAATCGCAAAACCGGCGGTGGGGAATTCCGAGGCTGCGGTTAATCTCGATGGGTTCTTCGGGCTGCATCCGTCGCTGGCGCCGTTTAAGCCTTTGTGGGATTCGCAGCGGTTGGCGATCGTGCACGCCGCCGGTTCACCGGACAATACGCGTTCCCACTTCGACGCGCAGGACTACATGGAGTCAGCGACGCCCGGAGTGAAATCAACTGCGGACGGCTGGCTAAACCGCTACCTGCAAAGCAAGGCCGATCCCGAGCGCAGTCTTTTTCGCGCAGTTTCGATGACCAAGGCGATGCCGCGCGTTCTGCAAGGAAAGGCGCCGACGGTGGCGATGTCCAATCTCGCGGACTTCAACATTCGCGCCGGGAGAAGTTCGGCAAGTCTGCAAGGCGGTTTCGAAGCGATTTACGATCAGACGATCAATGATGTCCTTGGCGGAACCGGCAAGGAGACATTCGAAGCAGTCAACTATCTCAAGCAAGCGAATCCCGCACAGTATCAGCCGCAGAATGGCGCGCAGTATCCGCGTACGCCGTTCGGCAATTCGTTGTTGCAGATCGCGCAACTCATCAAAGCTGGCGTTGGTCTCGAGGTGGCGTTCACCGATTTCGGCGGTTGGGACACTCACGTAAACGAAGGCAGCGCGCGCGGGCAACTCGGCAATCTGTTGCAGCAGTTCAGCAACGGCATCGCGGCGCTCTATCTCGACCTCGGTCAGCGGATGGACGATGTTGTAATTTTGACGATGTCGGAGTTTGGCCGCACCGCACGAGAGAACGGAAACCGTGGCACTGATCATGGTCACGCCAACGCGATGTTTGTGATTGGCAATTCGGTACGCGGCGGAAAAGTCTATGGTCAGTGGCCGGGGCTGAGAAGCGATCAGTTATACGAAGGACGCGACCTGGCGTTAACTACCGACTTCCGCGACGTGTTTGGCGAGGTTGCCCGGCGACACCTGAGAACGCCGAACTTGCAAACAGTCTTTCCCGGCTACACGACCAGCGAAGGGAAGTTCAAAGGCTTCCTTTAAGAAAGAGTGATGAGTGATGAGTTATGAGTGATGGGGGCATCAAGCAGTTCGGAGTTCAAACTTCAGTTTGTTGCTGGTCTGAACAAGCTAAGCTTGAACTCCGAACTGCTTGACGCTCTCCCATCATTCACGACTCAAGACTCATGACTCGCGACTCGCTCCTCAAGACCCGTTGATTACGGCGATGATGCGCAACGGCCCACCACTGCCGCCTTTAATCTTCATCGGCAGGGCAATCACTGAAAATCCTCTCACCGGAAGCTTGTCGAGGCTCGCAACGTTTTCGAAGGCGGGAATGTCCTTCGCAAAAAGGATGCGATGACTTTCGAAGAGTTTCGACTGTCCGTAGTCAATGCTGGCGGTGTCGAGCCCGATCGCTTTAATGCTTCTGTTTTCGGTCAACCAACGCGCCGCCTTCGGGTCAAGGCCGGGGAAGTGCAGATTTGCAACTGCCGCCGCGCCGCGCTCGTCTGTTCCCAGATACTTCTTGCGATCCGGATAGAACTTCCCGAAGCCGGTGCGCAACAGGACGATGGTTCCCGGTCGGATCTTTCCGTTGCGGCGTTCCCAATTCTTAAAGTCGCTTTCAGTAATTAGGTAATCCGCGTTTCCGGCGCATTGCGCGGTGACGTCAATGACGATGCCTGGCGCCATCAATTGCGTGAGCGGGATTTCGTCCACCGTGTTTCGCCCCTTGGCAAAATGAACCGGCGAATCGATGTGCGTGCCGCCATGCTCCGCCGCGGAGTAACGGTAGGCGGAGTAGTAGTAACCCTGCTCGGTGTTGCCCTCAAAGTCCTTTTCGAGTTGAAACGTCTCAGCCGTCGGCCAGTAAACGCTCGTGGCGTCAAACGGGTAAGTCAGATCAACAATCGTTCCCGAAGGAATGCCGGCAGTTCTTTGCTGAGCGACGGTCGCGCCGCCTGAGCAAAGGGCTGCCGTGATCAAAGCGACTGAAAGCCACAGTCCGAGCCTGTTCATACCGAAACCTCCTGATGAATATTCCGCAAGTAAAATTGCAGCGGGCATGTTAGCGCAGAGCAACAGTCAGAACCACCTGCGTAAGTCAGAAGTCAGAAGTCAGAAGTCAGAGGTCGGAGGTCAGATGTCAGAGATCAGAGATCAGAGATCAGATGTCAGAAATTGATCCCCCAGTCCCTGATCTCTAACTTCTGCTCTCTGACCCTGACCTCTGACCTCTGACCTCTGCTCTCTGACCTCTGGATTAGGCTGCCCGCTTACGCAGGTGGTTCTGACCTGCGCCAACAGTTACAATCCCGCGTCCCAAGCTCGTGCCGGAAGGTTGAACCAGATGATCGACTTCAGCATATCACCCGAACTCGAAACCATGAGGCAAACGACTGCAGCCTTCATGGAAGAGTTTGTCTATCCCAACGAAAGCAAGCTGGTGGAAGACGAAGGCTTGCCCGCGGACCTCGAACTCGACCTGCAGCGACGCGTCAAGGCGCTTGGTCTTTGGTCGCCGCATCTCCCGCGCGAATGGGGTGGCATGGGCATCGGCTTCATCGGCCAGGCTTTGATAAATGAAATCGTGGGCCGGTCGGTGTTCGCGCCGCGTCTCTTCGGCAACGCTGCCCCTGATGCGGGCAACGCTGAGTTACTTTTGATCGCAGCCACCGCCGAACAGAAGGAAAAGTATCTACGACCTCTAGCCGACGGCGACGTGCGTTCGTGCTTTGCGATGACCGAACCGGAAGTTGCGGGTTCCGATCCGACCGGCTTGCGCACGACCGCCGTGCGGGAAGGCGACGAATGGGTTATCAACGGCCACAAGTGGTTTATCAGCGGCGCGATTGGATCTGCATTTGCCATCGTGATGGCCGTTACTGACACGGCGGCAGACTCACATGCGCGGGCCAGCATGATTCTGGTTCCGACTGACACTGCCGGGTTCAATATCGTGCGCGCCGTTCCGGTGATGGGTTCCGGCGGAGTTGGTGGTCACTGCGAAATTCGGTTTGAAGACTGTCGCGTGCCGGCAGGCAATCTGCTCGGTGAGGTAGGGCAGGGATTCAAGTTGGCGCAGGCGCGACTGGGACCCGGAAGGATTCAACACTGCATGCGCTGGGTTGGCGCCGCACAGCGTAGCCTCGACATGATGTGCGCTTACGCGCTGAAGCGACAGTCGTTCGGCGAACTGCTTTCGAAAAAGCAGACGGTGCAGAATTGGATTGCCGACTCGGCGGCGGAAATCAACGCCGCTCGGCTGATGACACTGAACGCGGCGTGGAAACTGGATCGCGGTGACGACGCGCGCATCGAGATTTCGCTGATTAAGTTTTTCGGCGCGCGCGTGTTGCACGATGTGATTGACCGCGCGATTCAGGTGCACGGCGCGCTGGGCTATTCGAAGGATACGCCCCTTGAAATGTTTTACCGCGATGCGCGCGCTGCCAGGATTTACGATGGGCCCGACGAAGTTCACCGGCAGGTGGTGGCGCAACGAATACTCAAAACTTTCGAAAATAACGCAAGCTCTTAACTGGGACCGAAGGATTATGTAAAGCAAACTGTCAGTTTACTTCTGCTACGATCCACAGTGGGAGTTCACCGAGTCGAAGCAAACTAACCGTTTGCTTTACATAATCCCGCTGTCCCAGAAGAAGTTGACTTTGGTGTTTCATGAAACCGAGCACAGATAGCACTGCGGTCAGAATTGGCGAAGAGTTGGACTTGGCGGCTCTGGATCGCTATCTGCGCGAACGTCTGCCCGCACAAGTCTCCGAGTTTGATCCCTCGGCGACGATTGAGATCGAACAATTTCCTGGCGGTCATTCGAATCTGACTTACCTGGTTCGTTACGGCGATCGCGAGTTTGTGTTGCGTCGTCCGCCGGTCGGGCCGGTCGCGCCGACAGCTCACAACATGCCGCGCGAGTTCAAGCTCCTCTCAGTCATTCATCCACACTTTCCGCTCGCCCCCAAGCCGGTGCTGCTCTGCGAAGACGCAGCAATTGTCGGCGTGCCTTTTTATTTGATGGAGCGACGCCGTGGGTTCATCGTGCGTGCGAGTGTGCCGCCGCAGATTGGTGATGATCTCGAACTGCGCCGGCGGCTAAGCGAAAGTGTGGTTGACACGTTGGTCGCACTTCACGCCGTAGATATTCACGCGACCGGAATCGAACAGATCGGCAAGCCGGCAGGATTTGTGACGCGTCAGGTTCACGGCTGGGCGGAACGTTGGCAGCGTTCGAAAACTGGTGAACTCGCCGAGATGGATCAGGTCATTGAGTGGCTCACGACGCGGATTCCTCCCGAGCCGAACGGCGAAGCCACGATCGTCCACAACGATTTCAAACTCGACAACCTAATGCTCGATGAGACTGATCCATCACGCGTGGTCGCCGTGCTCGATTGGGAAATGACTACCGTTGGCGATCCGCTGGTCGACGTGGGGTTGGCGCTGACTTACTGGACGATGTCGGGAGGGTCAGGAAGTAAGCCCGCGGAGCAGCCGAGCTCGTTGCGTGCGATTACGAACGGCCCGGGTTGGCTGACGCGGGAGGAGATGATCGAACGCTACGAAAGACAAACCGGCCGCGATTTGTCGCGCATTGTTTTTTACGAGACGTTTGCGCGCTTCAAGGTTGCGGTTGTGATTCAGCAAATCTACTTTCGTTATGTGCAGGGACAAACGCAGGACGCGCGCTTTCGCAATTTTGATGTTCTGGTGAAGGAACTGGCAATTGAAGCGCTGGAGTTGGCCGAGCAGTCGGGTATATCGGAGGCTGCGGAAACCAAGAGCGGGGGCAAGCCCACCTTCCCAACCCCGAGGTGATTGGAGTCGACTTCTGGAATCGACTTGAAAGGATTTCAAGGTAGGATTAATCGAGCTAGTGTGAAATCTCAAGGTCAGGAAGGCGGGCTTGCCCCCGCTCTTTGCCAGCAGTTACCTGCATCCAAAAATGTTGACGTCACAAATTCTTCGGTTCGATTCGCTTCCTTCCACCAATCTTGAAGCGGCGGCTCGCGCTATCGCCGGTGCGGCCGAGGGTGTGTGCATTGTTGCCAGCGAGCAAACCGCTGGTCGCGGCCGGCTTGAGCGCCATTGGCTGTCGCCCAAAGACGCAGGCCTCTACTTCAGCATTATCGTCCGGCCGAAGTTTGCGCAAAGTATTTGGCCGTTGCTCACCTTGATGTCGGCGGTTGCGGTGCATGAAGCGCTGCTCAATGCTTGCGAGGTAGAGACCGATATTAAGTGGCCAAACGACGTAATGGCCAACGACAAAAAGCTCTGCGGCGTCCTTGCGGAAACAGTGGAGACTCCACAGGGACGCGCAGTCGTCATCGGCATCGGAATCAACTTGACGACAAACTCCTTTCCACCCGAACTCGACGCCGTCGCCACGTCCGTGGCGGCAGCCACGAAGCGAACGCCGGATTTGGAAGTTGTCCTCAAAGCCCTGGTTCTTTCTTTGGTCGGGTATTATCAGGTGCTACAAAAACCTGACGGGTCGGAGGCGATCGCGCGTGAGTGGAGCAAAAGATCGTCTTACGCTGAAGGACGCCGGATACGAGTATCATGTGGCGATGAAAGCTTCGAGGGAACAACCCGCGGCATCGAGAGCGATGGCGCTTTGCGCGTGGAGATGAACAACGGCGAAATCAAGACAGTTCGCGCCGGCGACGTGACCGCGGTTCGATCATTCAAGTGATGGCGAAGAGAATAATCCTGACGACGCTCGGCTCCTACGGCGATATCCATCCCTACATGGCCATCGCGACGGAGTTGCGCGCGCGCGGACACCAACCAGTAATCGCAACCACCGAATTGTATCGCGAGAAGCTGCAGGCGGCGGGTTTCGACTTTGTTCCGGTGCGGCCAAATATTCCGCCGCCGCAGGAACAGGATCCGGTGATGATGGAGAAGGTCATGCATCCGAAGTCGGGCAGCGGCTTTCTGCTAAACGAGATGCTGCTCCCGTTCCTGCGCGAGAGTTACGAAGATCTTTTGCAAGCAGTTGCCGGCGCGGACTTGTTGCTGACACATCCGATTACGTTTGCGGGTCCGCTGGTCGCGCAGACCACGGGCATTCCCTGGGTGTCGTCCGTGTTGGCGCCGGTGTCGTTCATGTCTGCCTACGATCCGCCGGTGCCGCCGTTCTGGCCGTGGATGCGCCACGTTCAAATCTTAGGCCCACGTTTTGTCGCGGCGTTTTTCAGACAGGTCAAGAAAGCTTACCGAAACAAACCGTACGAAGAGTTTCGCGCCGAACTTGGTTTACCCGATCGCGGCGGTCCGGTTTTCGAGGGCCAGCATTCTCCGACACTCATACTCGCACTTTTTTCAGAACTCTTCGCCCAGCCGCAGCCGGACTGGCCGCCGCAGGCCCGCACCACCGGGTTTGCTTTCTACGATGGCCGGGATGAACTCGGGATGCCGCCGGAGTTGACGAAGTTTCTTGATGACGGCGCGCCGCCGATTGTCTTCACGCTCGGCACCTCAGCCGTTTGGGTGGCCCGCGACTTCTATCGCGAGAGCATCGCCGCCGCAAAATCGCTGGGGCGTCGCGCGGTGCTTCTGATTGGCGACGATCGCAATCGATTGCCGGAGGCGTTGCCGCCGGGGATGATTGCGGTTAACTACGCGCCTTTCGAAGCGCTGCTCGGGCGGGCCTGTGCCATGGTGCACCACGGTGGCGTCGGCACCACCTCGCAAGGTTTGCGCGCCGGCATTCCGACGTTGATTGTGCCGTTCGCGTTTGATCAACCCGACAACGCGGCCCACGCAGCCCGGCTGAGTTGCAGTCGCACCTTGCCGCGAACCAAATACAAAGCCGCTCGCGTCGCGAAAGAACTCGACACGCTTCTCCGAATGCCCGACTATGCAGACCGCGCAAACGAGATCGGCAAACGACTACGCAGTGAAAACGGCGCCGTTCGCGCCTGTGATCTGATTGAGCAAGTCATGCACGGCAACCACGACGAGATCGGCGCACAGATTGAGGAACCCGCTTATGCTGCTGGTGATTGACGCCGGAAACACGAACACTTCGCTGGGTGTTTTCAAGGAAACTGAGCTGGTCGCGCACTGGCGCTTGACCACGGCGCGCGCGCGCACCGTTGACGAGTATGGCGTACACGCTCGCAACTTGTTTGAGTTGGCCGGAATCGATTTCAAGGCGATCAGCGCGATCGCCATCGCGTCGGTCGTGCCGCCGCTCAACTACACGCTGAAGACGATGGCCGAGAGCTATTTCCATTTGACGCCGCTCTTCGTCGACCATACGACTGACACGGGCTTAACAATTCTCTACGAGCCGGCGTCTGACGTTGGCGCTGATCGGATAGTTGACGCCGTCGCGGCAGTTCAGAAGTATGGCGCGCCGTGCATCGTGGTTGACTTCGGCACCGCGACAACCTTCAACGCGATCAATGCGAATGGCGAGTACATGGGCGGCGTCATCACGCCGGGGATCATGATTTCGTCGGACGCGCTGTTTGACCGGACTGCAAAACTGCCGCGCGTCGATATCAGACGCCCGCAGACAGTCATCGGGTCGTCGACCATCGCCGCCATGCAGTCAGGCCTTTATCACGGCTTCGTTGGTTTGGTAGACGGAGTGCTGCGCAAAATGATCGATGAGATTGGCGATAAGCCGCGAGTGATCGCGACCGGAGGCCTGGCGTCGCTGATTGCTACCGGATCGGAGTTCATCGAACTGGTGGACGACACGCTGACGCTCGAAGGCTTGCGCCTGATATACGAACGAACCGCGGTCCACCCTGTTTAGAAAGCGCACTTGTGCGCCGAGTGTTGAGTTGCCACATCGACAGGCGGACAAGTCCGCTCTCTAAACGATAGCTCTCATAGATAATTTGGTTTTGAATTACTTCAATTACTTCACTGAAATCGAAGACGCGTTTATCCGGCGGCGAGCCAAGCATCTGCTGCTGAGTCCGCTCGACTGGGCGCTGATCGAGAGTTGGAAGGAAATGGACGTGCCCTTGCACGTGGCGTTGCGTGGCATCGAGAAGGCGTTTGACTCGTGGGAATCCAAGCCGCGCAAGCGTTCAGTTAAGAGTCTGCTTTACTGCCAGGAGGAAGTTGAGGCGCAGTTTGCCGAGTGGCGCGAGGCGCGTGTGGGCGCGGCTGAAGAGGCGCCCGAAGGCGGGGAAGGCGACGCTTCAAACCAGAATGCCGAGTTGCCTTTTTCCCGTCAGGCGATCCTCGCGCACTTGGAGCGCGGTCGGGCTCGATTGTTGGAACTGTGCACGCTTCGCAAGCAAACGTGCCCAGACGATCTCTCAGATGCGCTTGAGCGCGCAGCGGCTTTGCTCGCCGACTTGGAACAGGATTTTTCGTCCGTCTCTGCGCCGGACGCGCAGAAACTTGAGCAGTCGCTCTCCGGCGTCGAACGGATGTTGAGCGACGCGATTCGAGCCGGCGCGGGAACAACGCAAATCGAGGCTATCGAAAGGGAAGTGAAGGAACAGTTGAAACCCTACCGGAAACACATGGAGGCAGCGGCCTACCAGCAGACGTTTGCTAACCTCGTGCTCAAGCGGTTGCGAGAGCAGTTTGGAATTCCACGACTGAGCTTGTTCTACCTCTAAAATAGTTGGCCGCGGATTTCGCGGCTGAACGCGAATCTGAGAAGTGCGTAGAACGTTAGCTTGACCTACCACGGCCAGCAGGCTAAACACTATGATTGGATTTGTTTGATCCGCGAGTATCTGCGTTCATCCGCGGCGAATTCGGTCTTCCCTGAAAATGACACCAACCCCGGAAGAAGTGAAAACTCTCGAAGTAGAGATCGAACGCTTGCTGCCCGGAGGCGTCGGTCTGGCTCACGCCGAAGGCTTAACGCTATTTGTCTCGCTGGCGGCGCCCGGCGACGTGCTGCGCATCAGGATCGATCGGGAACAGGGAAAAGTCGCCTTCGCGTCTATCGTTGAGATTATCAAACCGTCTGCAGTCCGCATCGAAGCGCCGTGCCCTTACTTCGGACGCTGCGGCGGCTGCGACTTTCAGCAACTCACTTACGAAACGCAGCTCGAAGCAAAAGCTGAAATCATCAACGACTGTTTGCGCCGCATCGCACAGGTAGAAGCGCCCGGCCCGATTCGCGTCATGCCGTCGCCAAGCCAGTGGCACTACCGCGGGCGCGCAAGTTGGCAGGTGGATAGTTCCGCAAAGCAACTCGGTTATTTCGAGCGCGGTTCCAACCGCATCTGCGACGTTGAGTATTGTGCCGTGCTGACGCCGGAGCTACAGCAAACCCTGGCCCAAGTCCGCCATGAACTCAGCGCCGGCAACGGCATCACCGGACCGAAGACTATCGACGCCGTCACCGGTGAGGATCGCGTTTCGGTGGCGCCGGCCATCGCCGGTTTTAGTACTGACGTTATCAGCCGGCGTCTGGGAAGCGAGACTTATAGCTTCAACGCCGAGTCGTTCTTTCAGGTCAATCACGAGCTGGTCGAGCCGCTAATCAACGAGGCCATCGGTGAGATGAAAGGCCAGTTCGCCGTCGATCTCTATGCCGGCGTCGGGCTGTTCACGCTGCCGTTGGCCAGGCGTTTCGCGCACGTTACCGCGGTTGAAGAGTATGGGCTCGCCACCGAGTTTGCGCGGCGCAACCTGGTTTCAGCGAAGCTGGAAAATGTCGAAGTAGTGACCCTGGACGTGGTTGATTGGTTGAAACACTCGCGTCCCTTCGAGCCGCTCGACTTTCTGCTGCTCGATCCGCCGCGAGTGGGTTGCGAAAATGCTGCCATCGCCGGAATACTCGCGCTACGCCCGCAGCGCATCTCGTACGTCTCGTGTGATCCGGCAACGCTGGCGCGCGATCTCAAAAAGCTAATTGCCGACGGTTATACTCTTGACTCCGTCGCCGCGTTTGATATGTTTCCGCAGACACATCACGTTGAAACCGTAGCCCGCTTAACCGCTAACAGGCGGCTCTGATTTTCTAGAAGACGCTGCGAATACTCGGTCGAGGAAAAAGATATGACAAACCACAAATCTTTGAAACTCGTTCTCATTTCGGCCGTCTGTCTGATGGCTGCATCGTTTCTTGTCATCTCCGGCAGGGCTTCCCGACCGTTGCAAGACCCAGCCCAGCAAAAGCCAGGCAGCGACGACGCATTCGAGCTGAGAAAAGCGTTCGAGCGGGGAGGCCTGCGCGAAGCGGCGAAGCTAAAAGGCTTTTACGTCGCGGAGTACAATCCTCATTGGGACTGGGGACAGTTCGATGTTGAAAGTCTAACCAAGAACAGCGCCGCCGTAATCGTTGGCCGGTTCACGAGAAAGCTCGATGCGCGTCTCCTTGATGGGAAAGTGATCCTGACAGACTATGAGGTTGCCGTTGAGGAACTCCTAAAAGGGGATATTAAACCAGCCGAAACGATCGTCGTCAGCCTTCCAGGCGGCCGCATTTATTTCGAAGACGGCACCAGTGCCGAACAAACCACGCCAACGTTCGAGCATCCTCTTATTGGACGCGCCTATACTCTGTTCCTTATGCAGGAGGCAGCCCTCCCATCCGTGTTCTTGTTATCGGGCGGACCCCAGGGCATGTTCGATATTGAAGACAGCGGAAGCGTTAAATCGCGTGGGACACCGGAGCAGCCGTCAGTGATTGAGACAAAAGGCAAGAACCGTGAGTCGTTCATGAACAACGTACGACAGTTGGGACGAAAGTGGCCCAATCCCGGCAAATGCTGCGGCTGATTCCAGCCACGAGTTGATCCTCAAACTTAGTCGCTTGACTCCGTCGCCGCGTTTGATATGTTTCCGCAGACGCATCACGTGGAAACGGTGGCCCGCTTAACCGCCAACTGAGAATTCTAACTTCGCTGCCGGACGTTCACCCTTAACGTTCGCTCAATCACCCTCCGTCCGCTTCAGTGCAGGCAACTGTTCGCGCCGATTTACGCGCGAGCGGATCCGCTCACCTGCCCCCAACTGCTTTCAGTCAACGCAGAGGTCGAATCGGATGCAGAGGTTTGTGACGGGTGGCAAATCGCAAAGATTTGCGGCGCACCCTCTGGCACTACTGGCAACGGCATTCGCCGTTGGTATTCTCGGTGCGCTTTATTTCGCACTCTCGCTGTCGCTGCTGATACCGGCGTCGGCGCTTGCGACGTTGCTCGCGGCGATCGCATTTGTCATCAGCGCGAAAACTGCTGCCAACCAGAAGAAGACTCTCAGACTCCGCAACATCGCGACGCTGCTCGTGATCCTCACGGCGCTCTTGCTTGGTGCGACACTAGCAACGATCGAAAGAGACGAAGTTCCGGCAAATCAACTGAAGCGTCTGATAAACGAAGGAGTGATCGCGGTCGGCGAGCCGGTTGAACTGACCGGTGTGTTGGAGCGCGACCCGGAGGTTGCGCCGGACCGGCTCTATCTGCAATTGCGCGTCGAACGAATCCGTTCGCGGGCAATCAAGCAAGACGCTTTAGGGGTTTCGCCGTCAGCAACAGTGGAACGAGAAGCCTCTGGAGTGGTCATGATGCTCGCGACTGTGCCGACAAAAGCCTTGGCGCAGGAATTCGCGCAGCTCGATCTGCGTTACGGCGCGCGCATTCGCGTGATGACGATCCTCGAACGTGCCGACGACTTTCGTAATCCCGGTGTCTCTTCGTTCACCGAGTATCTCGACCGCAAAGGCTACGATGCTTCCGGCTTTGTTAAGAGTCCTTTGTTGATCGAGCGCCTGGATGACGAACGGGTTTTTCCTCCACTCGCCTGGCTCTACCGGTGGCGCGGCCGCTTGCAAACTGAAATCGATTCGCGGTTTTCTCCGGACACCGCCGGCGTGCTCGACGCGGCGATGTTGGGAAACCGCTACAACCTTTCTCGCTCAACATCCGAGCGGTTTCGCGAGGGCGGGACTTTTCACGTGCTTGTCATCAGCGGACTGCACATCACCTTCCTGGGCGGTTTGGTGTTCCTCATCGCGCGCCGCTTTACGAAAAGCCGGGCGCTGCAATTCCCGCTGTCGACAGCGGTGCTCTGGGCTTATGCGTTGGCAGTCGGCGGCGAGTCATCAGTGGTGCGAGCAGCGTTGATGTTCACGATTGTTCTCTTCGCGCCACTGGTTTCGCGCCGCGCCGCGTCATTGAACGCACTCGGCGGGACAGCACTCGCGCTGCTCGCCTGGCGTCCTCCCGATCTGCTCGATCCTTCATTTCAACTGACCTTTGTTTCGGTGCTGGCCATTGTGATTTTTGCCTGGCCGCTGCTCGAAAAGCTCTCTGGGATCGGAGGCTGGCGGCCAACCCGCCAAACGCCTTACCCGCCGGCCTGTGCGCCGTGGCTGCGCAGTTTCTGCGAGGCGTTCTTTTGGAGCGAACGGCAAAACCAGCAGGAACTCGAACGCACCAACCACAGTTACCGAATCTTCAAAACGCCGATCGCCGGCAAACTGGAACGGTTGCATCTGCAGCGTCCACTTCGTTACGCATTTCAGGCGATCGTCGTTTCCACGAGTGTGCAGCTCGCGCTGCTGCCAATGCTCGTCGTCTACTTTCACCGGCTCTCCTTCGCGTCATTCCTGCTGAACATCGGAGTCAGCCTGATGATGGCCGGCGTTGCAGTTCTCGCCGCCGCTGCGTTGCTGATTGGTCAGGTTAGCAATGCGCTCGCCGCGCCTTTGATAAGTCTGACCAACGGGTTGAACTGGGCGATGGTTCATAGCGTTGACCCGTTTGCGAGAATCGGTGCGGCGTCGATTCGCTTGCCGGAGTATTCCGGAAAAGCTGCCGCGATTTACGGCTTGTATTACCTGCCACTCACTGTATTGGCGGTCTCGCTTTCGCGATGGAAGCCTCTGCAACTGCCGCGCGGTGCACGAAGCGTTTCCAGGTTTGCGATTCTCGCGCAGTTCTTTGCTATCGGCCTGATCACGTTTCATCCCTGGAGTGGCGGCCAGCCGACTGGAAAACTTCGCATCGATTTTCTGGATGTTGGTCAGGGTGATTCGGCGTTGATTACGTTTCCTGATAACACCACGCTGCTCGTCGATGGCGGCGGCCGGGCGGGCGGGTTCCAGCGCGAGCGCAGCGGCGCGACCGAAGACGATCCAGAAGGAACGTTTCAACGCGATAGTCGCGGCATCGGCGAGGCGGTGGTTTCAGAATATCTTTGGTGGCGAGGTCTGGATCGGGTCGACTACATTCTGGCCACGCACGCCGACACCGATCACATCGATGGACTAAACGACATTGCCCGCAACTTCGAAGTGCGGGCCGCGCTGGTAGCGCGAACTCCGGATCGCGATCCGGAGTTTGCCAAGTTTTCACGGACGCTCAGCGATGAACAGATTCCGTTGCACACGATCGGAGCTGGAGATGTGTTGAGGTTCGGAAGCGTGATCGCCACGATTCTCTGGCCGTTGCCATTAGCGAATCCGAACGCTCACTCGCGCAATAATGATTCGGTTGTGCTTCGCCTGCAGTTTGGCGAACGTGCTCTGCTGCTCACCGGGGACATCGAAGGGCCGGGTGAGACGCGGTTGTTGCAAGCTAATGCGAATTTGCGAGCAGATGTCGCGAAGGTCGCGCACCACGGGAGCAAGACGTCCTCCGCCGCTGAGTTCATCGCTCGTGCCGGGGCGCGCTTCGCTATCATCTCCGTTGGTCAAACTTCGATCTTTGGCCATCCGAATCGCGAGGTGGTTGAACGATGGAAAGCAGGCGGTGCGCAGGTGTTGACGACCGGAAACAGCGGGACGATTACAGTGACGACTGACGGTCGGAACCTGGCGTTGGAGACGTTTGTTAAGGAGAAGTAGCGCTTGGTTAGCGGATGCGAACGGTCAGGCTAACGCTGCCGGTGTTGTTCGGCGCGGTTTGGCTCAGGCCGCCGGCAAATGACCACCGGATGTTGGTGACCACGCGATCGTAACCTGCGGGTGCTCCGCCTGCGCCGCTCACGGGCACGTACGTCCAGGTTGCGCCACCGTCGTTTGAATACTGGAAGGTTGCAACCAGTCCACTTGATCCGGGGCTGCTGGTTAACGATCCCACCTTGAAGTCGACGTTATGGAAGACGCGCTCGGCGGGAACCGCATTCCCCGGATTCGGATCCACGATGATGAGATTGTTGGCCGGTTGGCCGCCGGTGTTGGTGTAGACGATCGTGTAGAGCAGATCGGTGCCGGGTAGCTGCGTGCCGCCGGGGCTGACGCTCTTGACGAGGCTGACGCTTGGCGGCGCGGCCGCGTTGATCGTGGTCGGATCGGTCGCGGTGTCGTTGGCGGTGTTGGTTTGGCCGCCGCCGGAAACCGTGGCTGAGTTTGTGACACTCGCCGGCGCTGAAAGAGAGACGTTAACGGTGACTGTGATTGCCGGATAACTGGAACCGGCGGCCAGGGCGTCGCTGCGGGTACAAGTGAGTGTGCCGAGCACGCAGCTCCAGCCGCTGCCGCTGAGCGCAGTGGCGGTGAGTCCGGAAGGAAGCGTATCGACGACAGTCACGGTGCCGCTGGTGGCGGCAAAGCCGGAGTTGGTCGCAGTGATGGAATAGGTAGCGCCCGTCTGTCCCTGAGTGAAATTGCCGACGTGTGACTTGCTGATCGTCAGGTCGGACAGTTGGATAATCGTAGTCGGATCGGTGGCTGTGTCGTTGGCAGTGTTGGTTTGGCCGCCGCCGGAGACGCTGACCGAATTGGTAACGCTGGCAGCAGCGTTGTTGGCAACCGTGACCGTGACCGTGATTACCGGATAGCTGGCGCCGGCAGCGAGCGCATTACTTCGCGTACAGGTCAAGGTGCCGAGCACACAGCTCCAGCCAGTGCCGCTGATCGCGGTCGCCGTTAGCCCGGCGGGCAGAGTGTCGATAACAGTGACCGTGCCGCTGGTTGCAGCCGAACCGGAGTTGGTAGCGGTGATCGTGTAAGTCGCGCCGACTTGACCCTGGGTGAAATTGCCGACGTGTGACTTGGCAATTGTCAGGTCAGGAAGTTGGTTAATTGTCGTCGGGTCAGTTGCTGAGTCGTTCGCGGTGTTGGTCTGTCCGCCTCCGGAAACGCTCACTGAATTCGTGACGCTGGCAGCGGCATTGTTGGCGACAGTGACGGTGACAGTGATGACTGGATAACTGGAACCAGCGGCGAGCGCGTCGCTGCGGGTGCAGGTTAGCGTGCCGAGCACGCAGCTCCATCCAGTACCGCTGATTGCTGTGGCCGTTAGTCCGGCGGGTAGGGAGTCGACGACGGTCACCAAGCCGCTCGTGGCTGCGGAGCCGGAGTTAGTGGCGGTGATGGAATAGGTTGCGCCAACTTGTCCCTGCGTGAAGTTGCCGACGTGCGACTTACTGATCGTCAGGTCGGGCAGTTGGTTGATGGTGGTTGGATCCGTCGCGGTGTCATTCGCGGTATTGGTTTGTCCACCACCGGAAACACTGACTGAGTTGGTGACGCTGGCGGCGGCGTTGTTGGCGACGGTGACGGTGACGGTGATCACCGGATAGCTGGCGCCAGCAGCGAGTGCATTGCTGCGCGTACAGGTCAGAGTTCCCAGGACACAAGTCCAGCCGGTACCGCTGATGGCCGTTGCCGTCAGCCCGGCAGGCAGACTGTCGACCACAGTAACCAGGCCGCTCGTCGCTGCCGAACCGGAGTTGGTGGCGGTGATGGTGTAGGTCGCGCCGACCTGTCCCTGCGTAAAGTTGCCGACGTGGGACTTGGCAATCGTTAAGTCAGGGAGTTGGTTGATTGTCGTCGGGTCAGTCGCCGTGTCGTTCGCGGTGTTGGTTTGGCCGCCGCCGGAAACGCTGACGGAGTTGGTTACGCTGGACGCAGCGTTATTGGCAACAGTGACGGTAACCGTGATTACCGGGTAGCTCGAGCCGGTAGCGAGTGCGTCGCTGCGCGTGCAGGTCAGAGTTCCCAACACACAGCTCCAGCCGCTGCCGCTGATGGCAGTAGCAGTCAGTCCGGCAGGTAAACTGTCGACGACTGTAACCAGGCCGCTGGTTGCCGCTGAACCGGAGTTGGTGGCCGTGATGGAATAAGTGGCGCCTACCTGACCCTGCGTAAAGTTGCCGACGTGTGACTTGGCGATTGTCAGGTCAGGAAGTTGGTTGATGGTAGTGGGATCAGTGGCGGAGTCGTTGGTGGTGTTCGTCTGGCCACCGCCGGAAACGCTTACGGAATTGGTGACGCTGGCAGCAGCGTTATTGGCAACCGTGACGGTAACCGTGATCACGGGATAACTCGCCCCGGCTCCGAGCGCGTCGCTGCGGGTGCAGGTCAAAGTTCCCAGTACACAACTCCAGCCAGTACCGCTGATTGCTGTGGCCGTGAGTCCGGCGGGTAGGGAGTCGACGACGGTCACCAAGCCGCTTGTGGCAGCGGAGCCGGAGTTGGTCGCGGTGATCGAATAGGTGGCGCCAACCTGTCCCTGGGTGAAGTTTCCGACGTGCGACTTGCTAACCGTCAGGTCAGGTAGTTGGTTGATGGTAGTCGGATCAGTGTCCGTGTCGTTGGTGGTGTTGGTCTGTCCGCCGCCGGAAACGCTGGCAGAGTTAGTGACACTGGCAGCAGCATTGTTGGCGACAGTGACAGTTACCGTGATGACTGGATAGCTGGCACCCGCTCCGAGCGCATCACTGCGAGTACAGGTCAGGGTGCCGAGCACGCAGCTCCAACCGGTGCCGCTGATCGCGGTGGCCGTGAGTCCGGCCGGCAGCGAATCGACGACGGTTACAAGTCCGCTGGTCGCAGCGAAGCCGGAGTTCGTGGCGGTGATGGAATAAGTGGCGCCGACCTGACCCTGCGTAAAGTTACCGACATGCGACTTGTTAATCGTCAGATCGGGAAGCTGGACGACGGTAGTCGGGTCGGTGGCGGTGTCGTTCGCGGTATTAGTCTGTCCGCCGCCGGAAACGCTGACAGAGTTGGTGACGCTGGCAGCGGCGTTGTTGGCGACGGTGACGGTCACCGTGATCACGGGATAGCTTGAGCCTCCCGCGAGTGCGTCGCTGCGGGTGCAAGTCAGAGTGCCAAGTACACAACTCCAGCCAGCGCCGCTGATGGCAGTCGCTGTCAGTCCGGCGGGTAGAGAGTCGACGACGGTGACGGTGCCACTGGTAGCTGCCGAGCCGGAATTTGTTGCGGTGATCGAGTAGGTGGCGCCAACCTGTCCTTGTGTAAAGTTGCCGACGTGCGACTTGGCAATTGTCAGATCAGGTAGTTGGTTGATCGTCGTCGGATCGGTCGCCGTGTCGTTGGTCGTAACGATTTGTCCGCCGCCGGAAACGCTCACGGAATTGGTAACGCTGGCGGGCGCTGACAGCGAAACGTTGACGGTGACCGTGATGACGGGATAGCTGGCGCCGGCAGCGAGCGCGTCGCTGCGCGTACAGGTAAGCGTGCCAAGCACACAGGCCCAACCGGTTCCGCTGATCGCGGTGGCGGTGAGCCCGGCAGGCAGGCTGTCGACGACCGTGACCGTGCCGCTGGTTGCGGCGAGGCCGGAATTTGTCGCGGTGATGGAATAGGTCGCGCCGGTCTGACCCTGGGTGAAGTTGCCGACGTGCGACTTCGCAATTGTCAGGTCAGGTAGTTGATTGATGGTGGTCGGATCAGTGTCCGTGTCGTTGGCGGTGTTGGTCTGGCCGCCGCCGGAAACGGTGCCGGAGTTCGTAACGCTCGCGGCTGCGTTGTTGGCGACGGTGACAGTGACCGTGATCACCGGATAACTGGCGCTGACTGCGAGCGCGTTGCTGCGCGTGCAGGAGAGTGGGCTGAGGGTGCAGGTCCAGCCGGTGCCGCTGATGGCAGTGGCCGTCAGTCCCGCGGGCAAAGCGTCGGTAACCGTGACGGTGCCGCTGGTCGCGGCGAAGCCGGAGTTGGTTACAGTTAGAGAATAAGTCGCGCCGACCTGTCCCTGGGTGAAGTTGCCGACGTGCGATTTATTGATCGTCAGATCGGGTAGTTGGACGATGGTGGTCGGATCGGTGTCAGTGTCGTTAGTCGTGTTCGTCTGTCCGCCGCCTGAAACCGCGACGGAATTGGTGACACTGGCGGCGGCATTGTTGGCGACGGTCACGGTGACTGTGATCACTGGATAACTCGCGGCCGCAGCAAGCGCGTCGCTGCGAGTACAGGTCAAAGTCCCGAGCACGCAGCTCCAGCCGGTGCCGCTGATGGCGGTAGCCGTTAATCCGGTCGGCAAGGTGTCGATAACCGTGACCGTGCCGCTGGTTGCGCCGGTGCCGGAGTTCGTGACGGTGAGGGAGTAAGTCGCGCCGACCTGTCCCTGGGTGAAGTTGCCGACGTGCGATTTGTTAATCGTCAGGTCGGGCAGTTGGTTGATGGTGGTCGGGTCAGTGTCGGTGTTGTTCGTGGCGTTGTTTTCGCCGCCGCCGGAAGCGGTAACCGAGTTGGTCACACTCGCCGGCGCCGAAGCCGAGACGTTAACGGTGACGGTGATTACCGGATAGCTGGCGCCGACGGCGAGGGCGGTGTTGCGCGTGCAGGTTAGCGTGCCGAGAGTACAGGTCCAGCCGGTGCCGCTGATGGCGGTAGCGGTGAGTCCGGCCGGCAGTGCGTCGACCACGGTGACCGTGCCGCTCGTTACCAGCGTACCCGAGTTGGTAACCGTGAGTGTGTAGGTCGCTCCGGTCTGGCCTTGCGTGAAGTTGCCGACGTGCGTTTTGTTAACCGTGATGTCGGGGATGCCGTTGACGGTCGTCGGGTCGGTATCGGTGTTGTTGAAATTATTCGACGCGGGCTCGCCGCCGCCAGAGACGGTTGCTGAGTTTGTGACGGAAGGAAACGCCGCGGCAGCGACAACTACAGTCACGGTGATGGCCGGAGCGGCAGCGCCGCCGGCGATTGAAGCTCTGGTGCAGGTCGCGGTGCTGCTGCCGATCACGGTGGCGGCGCAGTTCCAACCGGTTCCAGTTGGGGTTGCGGCAATCGTCAAACCTGCCGGCAGATTGTCAGTGACGGTAACGGTCGCGCTGGTCGCGGCGGCGCCCGCATTGTTTACCGTTATCGTGTAAGTGCCGTTGACGCCAACGGTGAAGTTTCCGGCGTGCGTCTTATTAATTTGCAGCTCGGGAACAGAGTTGATTGGTTCAGTGTCGGTGGCGGTGTTGTTGCCGGCACCGGTGCGCGTAAGGTCGGTCGGGTCAGAGACGCCGCTCGCCGGAGTGATCACGCGCGCGGTGTTAGCCAGCGTGCCGGTCGCGGTGGGCGACAGCGTTCCAGAGACCGTGTAGGTAACTGAAGAACTCGCCGGCAGGTTGGCGGTGGTATTGATCGTATTGCCGCTTCCGCTGGCCGCGCCGCAGGTCGCGCCTCCCGTGGCCGAGCCGCAGGTCCACGTGACGCCGGTAATAGCCGCCGGAACTGTGTCGGTCACAATCGATCCGGTCGAGGCGTCGGGTCCGGCGTTGCTGACAACAATGGTGTAGGTGATCGGGCTACCCGAATTGGCACTGGCAGCACCGTCAGTTTTCGTGATGCTGAGGTCAGCGTTGAGGTTGATCGTATCGGTGTCGGTTGCGGTGTTGTTGGCCGTGGCCGAGTCGGTTAACCAGGTCGGCACGGCGACGGTCGCTGTGTTTACCAGACTGCCGGTAGCTCCGGCGGCAATCGTGCCCGAAACTGTGTAAGTGGCGATGTCTCCAGGTTCCAGCGTCGCGCTCGTGTTGATTGCATTGCCGGTGCCGGAAGCAGCCGCGCAGGACGAGCCGGCGGAAGCGACGCAGCTCCAACTGACGCCCGTGACGCTGGCGGGCACTGTATCCACGACCGTACCTGTCACTGAATACGTTCCCAGGTTTGTGACGACGATGGTGTAACTGACCGGACCGCCGCGATAGACGGTGGTGACACCGTCGGTCTTGGTAATCGAGAGATTGGGCGACGGGACAACAGCCGCGGCCATGTCTCCCGTTGCTGACCCTCCCCCGCTGAGCGCCGCGACGAATGTCGCGGTAGTTCCGGTCACCGAGTACAAACTGCTCGTGTCGGCCGTTTGATTGACCGTTTGCAGGTACAACTGGTTACTGGCGTTAAATGCAAGACCGATGGATCTGTTGTTGGAAATCGTGAGGGTGTTGCAACTGCCGGCGGCGCCGCTCGCCGGCAGACCTGCATAGGTGCAGAGCCGGAGGTCCTGGTCGATGATGTAGAGGGTGCCGGCAGCGTTGAAAGCGATGTCGCCGCCGTTGTTGGTATTCGTAACGGTGGCTACTGCGGTGGCGGCGCCGGTGGTTTGATTGATGGTGTAGACGGTGTTCGCATCGGTCCCGGCGTTACCGACCATGTAGTAGAGCGTGGCTCCGTTGAAGGCCATGCGGAAGCCACCGGAAACGGCGGCGCCGAGGTTTCCAAGAGCGACTGGTGCGATGTTGGGGGTTGCCGGATTGAAACGATATACCGCGCCGTTCGTCGCGTTGATGGCGTAGAAGAGCATGCCGTCAGACGGACGTTGCGCAAACGACGCAGCGTTGCCGCCGGGGTAGTTTGAGTAGACCATCGTTTCGACACCGGTCGCCACGTTGACGCTCCAGATGTCGTTGTTACCGCCGGCGTTCCCGCGCATCGTGTAAACGTTGGTCTGCGCCGATGCAGCATTGGCGAACAGCAAAACTGCGAACAGCGGGAGCAGCAGTTGCCACAGCCGTTGCGCACGATTCGTTGTTGTTCTGCTGGACAGGGTGCTGCTCATTTCTCGCTGCCATCCTTGTCTGCCGGCGCCGCGGTGTTATCGCTACCAGCCAGGCCGGCGCGCGCCGTTCCAAAGAGGTCAAAGAGGTTCGAGAGTTTCGACGAGATGGTGAAGTAGAAGCCGCGCTTGCGAGGCGCAAGGCGATCGAGACCGGGTTCGCCGGCCTGAGTAAAGTTATAGCCAACTCCGAGACGCAGATCCGGCAGCGCCCAAAGTCCAATCTCGGTGCCGTAAACGGTGCGCCGCGTTTTGGACGACGGCTGCATGATCAGGCGAGTTTCGCCGGCCCAGTCGATTCGTTTGGTCAAACGATACTGAGCCCGCGCTTGGGTAAGGTAAGTGAGAGTTGAAACGAACGGCAGCGCGGGTTCGCCGTTGGCGGCAAAGCGCAGCGCGAAGCGACCGTAAAGTTCGAGCCGCTTGGTAGCCTGGAAGTAGCCATCGGTAGCCAGGGTATCAAGTCGATCGCGCGTCGGAGCCAGGCCTTCGATACCTGACTGCGAAAGCGAGCGGTGGTTGAAACTGAAAAGCAAACCGGCGCGATCAGACTTGAGCGGTCGGTACGCCAGCGCGACCAGTCCGTCAGTGTCGGAATTTTCGCGGCCGTCAAAAGCGCTTTCGAGAAAACGTATGCGCGACAAAACGGTGATGTCTTCGGTCAAACGCCCGGCGGCGCCGAACGCCAGCAGTTGGCCATTGCCGCCACGATCGCGAAACTCATAATGGCCCGAGGCTTTGAAGTTCTCGTTTGGCGTCCAGCCGAAACCGAGCGTGGCGCTGTTGAAACTGTTGCCATCGCCGGCGACGTGGAAGCCGCGTTCAAAACCGAGCTGGAGTGAGAAAGCTTTGGTAACCGGCAAACGGGCTTGCGTGCCGATGACTGCAAAGCTGTCGGTGCCGTTTATTCCGTTCTCGAGCTGATAACGGCCGACCACCGAAGTGTATTTACCAAAGCGTGATTCAACGCCGAACGCGGTTTCTCTCGTGGTGTTGGTGCCGGCGAAACCGTTCTGCGAGAAATCGCCGATCGGCGAAATGATCGCCGCCGCGATGCGTTGCGTCAGGAATACCTTTGTCCACTGACTGACATGGTAATTGGCGGCAATCGTGGTCTGGTTGGGATAGGTCGGGTCGGCCTCACCCAGGTTCTGTTCTCGTTTGACCGAGACGTCGAGTTTTTCGGTTAACTGGACTTGGGCTCCCACCGTTATCAAATCCGAGCTCGTGGTTTTGTCGTTCAGATCGTCGACAAAGTTGCGATGGTCGTAGCCGAAGTGTAAACGAACGCGTTCCTTGATGACCTGCTCGCCGGCCATAGAGAAGGTTAGACGACTGTTGTCAACATTGTCGGTGTTGTTGTTTTCTTTGGCGACGCCGAAGCGCAGCACGGCGCCCTTGCGAGGCTTGAAGTCAAACAACACTTCGCCGCGGCGTGAGCCGGGCGTCACGGTTGAACCGAACGGATTCAGGAAACCGGCGGACGCACTTTGGAAACGCGCGCGCACGACGCCCTCGCGGAAGGGAACCGGCTGTTGGTAATCGACGCTGAAGGCGTTGCCGTCATGATTGGCATCGACGTCACTGCTAACGGCGTCGTTGAAGCCGTTGTTAATTTCGCCGCGGCTGGTGGCCCAGGCAAAGCGCAGCAGGCCGCGTCGCGGCAGACTCTTCTCCAGATCCAATCCGCCGACGAGGAAACCTTCTGACGACTCCTGTCGCTGCAACACGGTGGAGAAGCCCAGCTTCACTCCCAGGCCAGTGAATGTCTTGAGGCCGCGGGCGGTGTAAACGCTGGAATTCATCCCGGCAGCTTTGTGCTCGTAGGTCACGACAATCTGCTTGAGATTGAGGCCGGAATCGAAGGTGGGGATTATTCGCAACAGAAAAAGTTCGCCATTGACAGCGTTCAGATTGTAATCAATCGAGCGCGCCAACAACTCGCGCGAAATGATTATCTCCGGATTCCGGCGGTCGCGCACTTCGAGGGCCACGACTTCCGAGCCCTGAAGTATTTCGCCGTGGGTCAAGCGGATGATGCTGAAGCCGCCGGCGGGGAAAACGTCGCGAGCGAAAGAGGTATCGGGTTTCGCTCCGGTCAGACTTACGAAGTCGCCGCCGCTGTTTTCGAGATGGACTTTAACGCCGGTGAGTTTCCGTGTGTAACCGGCGAGCGGAACCTGCTCCATGTCTGCGTCAAGATCGCCAAACATCGCGTATGAGCGGCCGTGATCGAGACGCGCGTACAGTTTGGAGTTTGACTGCGCCGCTTCGTAGCGAGTTGAAGAGTCACCAAAAATCGGGTAGGCGCGATCGAGCGGATCGAGTTGGAACAGGCGATCGCGTCCGGCGGTGCGATTGATCGGGCGCTGCGAATCGTAGGAAAGGGTTAACGAGTTTTTGCCCCAGATTCGTCCGCTATAAAACAGGCTGATCCGGTTGCGCCGATTGCCTTCTTCGCCGCGCAGACTCACTTCGGGAATTGCGTTTCCGAAAGACGCTTCCGCCAGACCGACCATGATCGCCGGCCGGTTTTCCGGCAGGATGCGCACCACCGATTCGTTTTCGAGTTGACCGGCTACGACGTGAAGTCGAGCGTCGCCAGGTTGCGCCGGGCCGACTAGTCTGACGGTTACTTCGCCGTTCTCTGAGGGAACGATGAGTTGCCTGCCGCCCGGTTCGCTCGGAGCATCAGGCCCGGGGTTGGTTTGCAGATCGGCGTGGGGCACTAATTTTCCGGGCACCAGCACAGCCGCATCGTCGTCGTCATCTGCCTTGCCCAGTCGCACTAACTGTCCCAGGGTCGATTCGATTCCGACCTGGCCATCGCTGGCGGGATTGCCCCACTTGTCGAACGCTCGAATCCTGATGATGGTTGAATCGCGGCCGCCTGCTTCTATCGACGTCTTCTCAGGCGAAACTTCGAGGCGTTCGATCGGACCGCGACCAATGGCGATCATTTCCTGCGGCGTGCCGGGTGCGCCTGCGGGACTGACGGGCGTGACTGTCACGCGGTTTGGTCCGGGGCGCAGGCTCAAACTGACGAAGGTAAACGTGGCGATTTGATTCTTGTTATCGACGCGACGCGTGCCAATGTTCTTGTCCGAAATCTCGGCACCGTTAATTTCAAGTTTGACTGTCCAGTTCAAAGCGACGCGCGCGGTCAGTTCCATGGCCGGCGCCATCACTACCGAATTTGTCGCCGGAGAGAGTATCACTGCTTTGCCGGGCGCGACGGGCTCGAGAGTTTCCGTCGCCGCGAACTCGTAAACGCCAGCAGCGCGCGAAGTGGGTTCACCGGAGCTTGCAGGCGCGCCCGAGTTTAGCGCGTTTGACTTGGAATGTTTGGAGCCCGGCCGAGCCAACATAGATTGGGCCGCGTTCGAACCCGCCGTTTTGTCCAGGTGCTGAGGTTGAGTTTCAGACGCAACGACCGGCTCATCACCACCGCTCGTGTTGACCAGAATAAAGTTCTGCCGGAGCATGGCGCCGCCGCCGACCGGCGTTCGCAGCAGTCTCGTCCAGCTTCGGCCGGAGATTGTTTTGCCGTCCGCCAATGCATAACCGGCCGGAACAGTTACCGGATCGAGTGCGATAACTTGCGAGCCGTCTGAAACCGCTGGGAAGTTGTACAAGCCCTGCGAATCGGTGATGACTGACTGACCGTTAGTCAGATACAGGCGGGCGCCGGCCACGGGTTTGTCACCCTTATCGAAGCCGCCGTTTCCGTTCACGTCTTTGAAGACGCGACCGATGATCACCTGGCGCGTTGAGAAGACACCGCCGCCGACGCGCACGATCGCACGTGCGGCTCCAGTCTCACTTCTTTCGCCGTTCGCGAAAACTCCCGATCCGATGGCGACGTTTTCCTGTTCGCCTTCGCGGGCATTGGCGCCGATGCGAACGCGATAGAGGATGCGCGCGCCAACGCCTGGACCAAGATCACCGATGCGAAAGACCAGGTTACCGCCCGAAATCTCAGGTTCGAAGTTTTGCTCCAGAGACGCGCCGACGACAAGTCGCGCGGTGCCGGTTACGTAGTGAAACGATTCCGGCAGATGATCGCGTACCGTGACGTCGCTGGCCGTAGCTGCAGTCGGGTTGCGCACCTCGATGCGATAGGTGATGACGTCGCCAATCTCGGCGCGTTGCTGATCGACTGACTTGGTTATCTCCAGTCCGTGTTGCTCAAAGACCGGGATGTTGAAAGCGAGGTCGGCCAGGTCATCGATCGTGACTTCTTCTCGAACGAGCGCGAAGCCGCCAGCCACGGCAATCGGCTGGCTGTCCAACGCGCGCTCAGTGATGCGCAGCAATCCCGACTCGGCTGGTTGAACGTCGATTTGAATCAGGCGCGGGATGTATCCGTCAGCCTTGACGACGATGAAGTATCTGGCCGGCGACGAAGCAGCGCCAATCTGGTTCTGGCCCAAACCAAAACTGAAATGGCCCTGGCCGTCAGCAGCGAAGGGATTTGCGTTCTCGGAGTTGGGGACGAAGCCGAGTGCTGAGGGTAACGGCAAAAGGTTGGTCAGCGCCTGGTCGGTGAACACCGAAACGCTCGCTCCCGGCACAGGTACGCTCGCGCCGCCACGACCGGCGAAGACTGTTCCGAACGGATCGGCAACTACAACTACCGAGTTGGTCCTGACCAGGGTGGCGTTGTCGGCAAGCACCTGGGCGACGTTGACGAGTCCGATTGCTGCTGCCGCACTGTTGTTCAACTGGGCCCTGAAAGTCAGGCGCACTACCTGATCCGGCGCGAATTGTGGCAGGTGCAGTTCGATATGCTGAGCGCGCACGAAACCTTCGTCAGCATCCTCAGCGTCAGTCAGGTCTTTGCTGCTGCCGTTGTTGTCGAGATGCAACGAACCCGGTACGTACTCGACACCGGCGGGCAAGTCGTCAGACAGAACCAGATTGCGCGCTGCCACGTCGCCGCTGTTGCGGAACGCGATTGAGTAGGTGAAGGGATTGCCGCGCGTGACGACGGCCTGGCTGCCGCCGTTGATTTCCTTGAGCGGCGGCAACGCCGCGCTGTTGGGACTACTAAACTGTGGGCCGGCGCCGACGTCATTGATGATCGTTCCGTCGTCCTGAGTGCTTCCGTTAGCGGCGCCGCTGCCGTCGGTACGCGCAGTTATGTGAATGCGCAACAGGCTGCCGAACGTTATGTCGTGGGTGTCGACCAGCGACAGCACGCCAAGACATGAGCCGGGCGCCACCGAAGGCGAAGCCGTCGCGCCTAAGGTTATCAACGCGTCGCCGCTGGTGAGCGTACCGCTCGCGTCGTTGTCGAAATAGAGACTGGCGAGTGTGGCGGGAGTGGTGACGTCGGCGGTCGTGATCGTGTAAGTGTTGGCGACGTTGCCGGTGTTGCAAATGCGGAAGACGCGCGTGACTTGTTCCTGCGGGGAGACGGTTGCGGAGGGCACAGTCTCTTTCGGCGAGACTGTGAGCGTCGCAATCGCGAGGACAGTAAAAGTCACCGTCTCTGACGCGGTGTTATACGTGGTCCCGTCGCTTTCGTAAGTTGCTTCGGCGCGGTTGGCGATTACGGTTCCGGCTGGAGTGGGGTCTCCAGCGGAGCGCGTGCGCGAAATCGCAAGCGATGCAAACAGGAGGGCGACTATGACAGCGGCTAACGACCTGCTGAGTTTGGTTCGGAGGTTCAGCATTAAGACACAAGAGGCAATGGGGCGGAGGATAGGTTGAATGCTGGAAGCGACGTGCCAGTCTTGGGGAACCGCCACGTCGCTTCTAGCCACAGACTTCCAGTCCGTGTGGTGCTTAGTTGATGGAACGTCGGAACGTGAAGATGCCCGAAGCTCCCGGAGCGACCGTTGCAACTGTGTCGGTATAGACAGTTGCGCTGACCGTGTTTACAACGCCCGATCCCGAATCGCTCGGTGCACCGGAGTTGGTCGTAAACGTGCCCCAGTTATTTGGAGAAGCCAGGCCGTCTTCAGTAATGACGAGATTGCTGGCCGTTAACTTGACGCAGTTTGCATCGCCGTTAGAGCTGGAGATGTTGGTGTAGGTGATGTTGTAAGTGATTACAGCACCCGGAACAGCATCAGTGGCTCCGCCAACGCCCGTGCCGTTTGCGACGGTGTAGGCTTTGGAGAGCTGGATGAAGCCAGTGTACGAACGATCGATAGTCCGATTGTTCGCGGCAGGCGTAACCGTCGAGGTTGCGCGCACCGAGGTGCTGAATCCAGTTAAGACTGTCTGGCCGACCGGCACGGTGACGCGGACGAGAATGTCAGCCGAGCTGGCGAAGTTGACGGCTAGCGTAGTCGAACCACCGCCGGAGACAGTCGTGTAAGCGCCGCCGCCGTCGGTCGAGATTTCAACCGTGAAGCCTGCGGGAACTGACGGTGCATCCAGCGTGAAGATGTCGTTCGCGTTGCCAGTGTTCTGTACCGTGTTGGTGAACACGAGCTGCGCGGCCGCCGTCGTGGTGCCACCAGGCGCGATGTTCGCCGGGTTGGTTGACTTGTTGGTGTAGTCGTCGTTGTTATCCGTCGGGCCAACCGCTGCCGGAGCGCCGGCTGGGCCTAACAAGACTGAACCTATCTGTAACAACAGCGTCTGTTGAATCACACCGTGTCCGACGCCGGCAACATAGCCTTCGTTGAAGTTGGCATTGCCATCGCCGTTATTGGTTGTCATGTCGCCTGACTGATCGGTAATGGTTGAGCTGGCGACGTTGGTTGCAAAGGCATCGCCGATCTCGTCGATGGGGATTGAGGTGTTAATGCCAGTGTTGATCGTAACGATCATGTTGATTGGCGAACTCGATGCGCCACCGGCCAAAGTTGCTCCCACGGGGAATGCGATACGAGTCACTGAGGCCAACGGGGGCGCCGAGCTTACCCAGGTGGCGGACAATGGCGCGGTCGACAAGGCCGAGGTCGTGTAGAGCGTGCCGGCCGGGAACGTCTGTCCCGCCGTGAGCACCGTCCTCAAGGGAATCGGCGCGATGATGTAGACCTGGTTAGATGCGTTCAGCGTAACGCCTGAAGCAACCTTGGTGCTCGTGTTGGTGAGTAGCCAGGTGTACGTGATGTTGGAACCAACGGGCACAGGTCCCGCGGGCGCGGTCAGTTCAAGTCTCAACAACGCGTCGTCGACGACGGTGGATGAGATGTCGCCGCGCGCTTCACGCCGGCCGTTGACTGACAACGCTGATTCGGTCCTCACTTCCAAGGCCGAAAGATCGGCGGCCTGGTTATCAAATGAAGGACCACCAGTCGCGGCGTCGCCGAGGAAAACGGTGACTGTCGAACCCGGGGAGACGCTCGAGTGGATGGCGACTTCGACCATCACGCTAATGCTGCCATTCTGCAAAATGTTGCCCGAAAGCCCGCCGCTGGTGACATCAGTGTCGCCTCCGTTGAAGGTTCCACTGTTGTCCGCGTCGATGTAGGCGCGAATGACTGAGTTGGGTGCGTTTACGCGAGCACTACCTGACGCGAAACGAACCTGGTCGGTGAAGTTACCAGTGTTGGTAACGGTGAAGGCGTAGCGCGATAGCGCCTGGCCAGCTACAACCGTGGGGTCAGTCAGACTGGTACCCGCATCCGGGGTGATCGTCAGGCCGGAAACGAGCGAAACAGTTACCGTGACCGTGTTTGAAATGGTCGAGTAACTGTTCGTGCCGTCTGAGTAAGTAGCGCTTGCCTGGTTCGAGATGGTTGTGCCACCCGGAGTCTGGGCAAATGCCGGTGTGCAAAGCACGCAAGCAAGCGCAAGCAGCGCGGCTGTGCGACCGAACAGGGTAAAGAGTTTAAAGGCAGGTCTATTCATCGTCATTTTCCTCATATCGATAGTGGGGACCAGCGAGAGTCACGCTGGTGGTAAAAACAGACAGCGAGCCGACAGGCAGGCTCGCATTGCTGAGTTTGGTAGCTGGCTAGTTGAGGCGAACTTTGTAGGTAGCGTTCAGCTTGCCGCCTTCGTTCAACGGAGCCGACCATTCGTAGCGGACCTGTTGATACATGGAAACGGGCGCGGGGACTTTCTTAATGGTCCCGTCTGCTTGTCTCTCATCCACCATAGGAGTTGACGAGAACGACTTGCCGTTATCGATGCTGTAAGTTATCGCCGCTGTTCCGTCAGTGTGAGCACTGCCGGCTACGAACTGCGTGCCTGCAGGAATTTTGCCGACGGCTTTGTATTCGTTTGCTGGAGCGTTGCCTTCGTTGACCGAGGTGATGGTCCAGTTCAAAGTCTCACCGGACTTCACGAGCGAAGCCTGATCGACTGGAACCTGGACGCCATCGCGTTCCACCGCACCGGACAACATGACCTTAACGGCGGGACGCGCGCTGCTTCGCAACACCATGAAGTTCTTTTGAGCTATGGCTACCGCGCTGCCGAGTACCAAAACGCACAGGGCAACGACCGGCAAAGTGGTTGAGTATTTCTTTATCGTTCTCATTATTTTCTCCTGAATTGAACTCAGCAATAGTGTGAGCTGGATGGCGGGAGAATCCGTTGGTGGGCACTTCTCCCCGGAGGTTTGGCATTCACCACACCTTTCCGCACCAGAGATGGCAAGAGACGTGCCCAACGAGGAAAGCAGTGAGGCTGATAGAGCGCTGGTAGTGAAGTTACTACGCTCGTTTATCCGAAACTGCCAGCAATCTTGCGGGTGAAACTATCAACAACCCCATGAAGGGTTAGCAGCAGCTTCGATTGTTGCAGGTGGGAGTATTCAGGCGAGTGACAATCGGCGGCAGGATCGAGGTGCCATGTTTTGTCAGAACCACCTGCGTGAGCGGGTGGCCTTTGATGTTCAGGAGGCAGACTGCAGGAGCAGGCGAACGATCAGCGAGAAACTTTCGGTGGAAGCAGATTGCGCTGGAAGACTGAAGGCCACCCGCTTACGCAGGTGGTTCTGACATGGTGCGAGCTACGACGCGTCGGTGTCGTCGGGGACGTAAAGATCGATCTTGGCGCTGCCGGGTTTGTAAGTATGCAGCACACCCAGCGGCGGAGCGTAGACATGAACGGTAATGAGATCCTGGCCGCTGATATCAGGGTTACCCAACTGATGAATGTCTGGAACGTCGGAACCCGTGACAGATCCACAGGTAAGTTCGCGAGCGGTTTTGTATTGCAGTCCGGCCTCCTCATCGTAGGTGAAAATCGTTTCCCACAATAAGCCTTCAACGATCTTCACTCCGCCATGCGAACCGTTATGATCGTGTATCGGGGTGCGTTGCCCCGGTCGCCAGCACAACACCAGCATCTCCACAAAATCATTGCGACAGACTCGGTGCCGCCAGTAATTGCCGTCTTTGAAACCGATGTAAGGCTGCAACTCTTCCCGCGAGATTTCGAGTCGTCGCAACCAGTCGTAAATCTGATCGAGGTCGGGCGCGGTGTTTAGTGACTCGAGCGCCGCGACTACTGACTGCAGCGAACAGTGAGCGTCTTTGGTTTCGCCGCTGGAGGGACTGTCTGTTGTTTCGAGGTAAGTTGCCAAGTTGTAGCTCCGATCTTGGTGCGGTTCCGATCTTCCGCCGCATTGCCCTTACATTCTCTCGTCGGGACGGAGTCATTGTAAAGCAAACTGATAGTTTGCTGTCAGTGAATGGTATTCAAAGACGAAGCAAACTAACAGTTTGGTTTACAAAACTATTCGATCAGGATGCGTCGCGGCTCGTCGCCGTCTCCCGAGATCGAGATGCGCCAAATATTTCCTCTTAACGGATAAGCACCGAGCCGTTCAGCCCATTCGATTACGATCACTGCGCTCTCATCCGTAAGCAAATCGTCGAGATCAACTGCGTGCGCCGCAGATGCTCCTTCATCAAGACGATAGAGGTCAATATGGAAAAGCGGCAACCGCGCACGGTACGGATTCACGAGTGTGAACGATGGACTGGTGACCTCTTCGGGATCGATGTCGAGGGCTGAGGCGAGTCCCTTAACAAAGACAGTCTTGCCCGCGCCGAGCGGGCCGTCCAACAACAATATTTCGCCGCCGAGAAGTTGCGCGCCAACCTGCGCTCCGAGCGCGAAGGTTTCCTGGGCGCTGTGCGACTGCCATTCGCCGGTTGGGATGTGTTGTTTAGTAGAGTTGGTCATTCGATTCAAGACTTTGCGGATACTCACCCTGCGGATCGATCGCGCAAATTGCTTCGCCAAGATGTTCCCTGATGTCGGAAGCCACCATCGAGCGCATACCTAAATCGCGCGCGGCGAAATCCCCGGCCAGGCCCCCGACGTAAAGCGCCGCAATCGTAGCCAGCAGCACATCGGCTTTTTCTTTTAGGGTGCCGCTTGCCTGAGCAATGAATCCAGCGATGATGCCCGTCAGAGTGTCGCCGGCGCCGGCGGTCCCCAGTCCGGCATTGCCGGTGGGATTGATGAACACCCGGCCGTCTGGCGCTGCTATCAACGAGCGCTCACCTTTGAGCACCAGAATTAGTTTATGTCTGACGGCAAAGTCTCGCGCGACTTCAACCCGGTCATCGAGCACTGACTTGTCCGTCGTGCCGAGCAGGCGCAACATCTCTCCCGCATGAGGCGTGATGATTAGCGGCGCAGCCGGCGATCCTTGCAACTCCGCCGGCCAGCCATCAGACAAATGCGCCAAACAATTCAACGCATCGGCGTCCAGGACTACCGGCGTGCGGCGGTTTTTCACCGCAGCAAAAACGAAGCGACGCGTTCGTTCATCTTCTGCAGACAAGCCCGGTCCAATTGCGACGACGTTGGCTTTCGCGCTTAACTGCATAACGTGATCAATCGCGTCGTCACTAACCGCGCCGCGATCAGTTTCTGCGAGTGAGGTCGTCATCACTTCCGGCATGACGCAGGCTGCAACTGACGTCTGCGCCGATGCCGCCGTCGCAATCGTGACCAGCCCGGCGCCGGACCGCATCGCCGCGTTGCCGCAAAGCACCGCAGCGCCGGTGTAACCACGCGAGCCTGCAATCACGAGCACATGTCCATGGGTGTTCTTGAACGAATCCGGCGTGTAGCGAGTTTCGCTGAGCCATCGCCGCGCGTCTTCCTCTTCAACTACGAAAACGTTGGGGTTGGTTGCAGCGATGTCCGACGCCGTCGAGCCGATGTTTGCAACCAGCAGGCGACCGTTTAGGTGCGACGTCGGCGGCACCATGTTGGCGAGCTTCGGCGCCGTGAAAGTAACTGTCATGTCGGCTTCAACTGCTGCACCGATCGGTATTGCCCGGTCTGCGTCCAGGCCTGACGGCAGGTCGACGGAAAGAATCAATGGCGACAAATCGTCGCGCTGTCGCCGAATCGCTGCCAGGTGATTTACGACCTGAGCGAACATTCCTTCGAGCGGGCGACTGAGACCGGTTCCAAAAAGAGCATCCACGATAACGTCATAGCTCCGACCTGGTTGCGCTAACGATTCCCACGTCGAAAGACTGTTGCACTCAACAAAGCTCAGCGCACCCGCGCCACTTTCCGTCGCGCCTGCTTTGTCGCTAGCAATACTGCTCGCGGCTTGAAAGTTAGTTTGCGCGTCGCCTTTGGAATTCTGCACGCTGCCAAAGAGGATCAGATCTACTTGAACGCCGGCGCGCGCGAGTTCGACGGCCAGCCCGGCGCCGTCACCGCCATTGTTTCCGGGTCCGCAGAGTATTTGCGCTTTCTTGCCTGAAAGATTGTCGGAGAAGTGGGTGGCGATTGCCTTGAAACAAGCGTGGGCGGCAGCCTGCATTAATAGCAGCGAAGGTGTTTGGTTAGTTTCGCACGTGAGGCGATCGATTTTCCTCATCTGGTCGGCGGAGATAACGGGCTGCACGTTTGGATGATAAGGAGAGGAAAGTGGCGGGTCAATCGGAAGCGTCTGGCGGCCCGTTCCAGGAAAAACAGAAAGTCGGTTCCAGAAACAAAAAAAGGCGGCCCCGGGGGCCACCTTGTCCCGCCTTGCCGCTGCGCTAACCAGTCCGTTTTTCCAGGATAACCTAGTAAATATCCAATGAGTCGGGTTCTCCAGAAAAATCTGAAAAAATTATTGAATCCCGTGATTTGGCCTGGGATCTTCGAGATCAACTACAGTTCGAGCGGTGGGAGTCTACGTCCATTCCGCCAGCGAAACGATACTGGGAAACACCGAACCAATCGCGTTTACAAATCTCTCATCCGCCGTCACAAATTGACAGCCTTCGCGTAAACTCAGCGCCAGATAAAGTGAGTCGTAAACTGTACGCTGATGCTTGACCGCGAGTTTGTAGGCGTCATCAAGCAGTGCTGCTGCTGGAGCAAAGGTAAACGACAAAGCGCGAAAATCATCCAAGATGCTTTGCGCGTCTGACGCAGCCAGACCTTGGAGAACGTGTTTCTTCCAGATGATGTTACCGAACTCCGCATTGATTAAGTCAGGCGCGAGAAAAGAGATTGAGCCATTCCGATATTGGTCGAGAAGCTTCCGCGCTTCAGCGGAATAAGGCTCTACCACGAACCATTTCACCGCAACGCTGCTATCGACGACGAGGTGAGGCATTAGCGGTTTCGATCGGCGCGCAATAATTCAACACTATCGGGCATTTCGCCGTACTTGATGAAGAGTCGCTCGCGCAAGTCATCAATTCTCTTTACAACCCTCTGGCGCTCGTTAAGGTCGGAGTCGCTTTGTCCGCGTTCCTCAAGCAGACGCTCGATATTGCTCAGTCCACGCGCCTGCGCTTCCGCTTCCAAACGAGCGTAGAGTTCATCGGAAATCGTTATTGTTCGGCTCATGAAATCTCCGTCAAGCACCTTGAAGAATTATAGCCAATTTACACCGGAACATGGAGGTCATCCTCTCATTTTGTGAGTTTCACGAGTCGAAGGATTTTCCCAATCACCGTGCGTGCTTCCTTCATGCCCATCAGATAAGTTAGGGCAAAGTAAGCTACTCCATAACTGCCTAGCACCACTGCCGCCAGCGGAATCGGGTGCAGACTACCAAGCAGTAGCTTGAATCCCCATCCAATACCCGCGCCGACGAGCGCGGCCAGCCATAGTTTGATCACATAGGGCGCGGCCAAACCGGTGCGACCGATGCGACGGTTCAGCGAATATCTCAACAGCGCAAACTCAATCCAACCGGCAACACCCGCCGAAGCAGTCAGTCCCGCAACTCCCCATTTCGGATCGATTCCCAGCAGCGCCGGCAAAGGCAACGCGCACAGATAACCGAGCACCGTGGTGAGCGCGACACGAACGACCGCAAACGCGAGTGGTGTGCGAGTGTCGTGGAGTGCGTAGTAAGTTGACGAGTAGAGCCGTCCGAGCGTTGACGCCAGCAAGCCGACGGTTGAGCCGGCGAGAATGCCCCAGACGAAAACCGCGGCGTCGTGTTTGAACTGCCCAGTCTGATAAAGCACGGCGGCGATGATGTCGCCCAGCGCGAGAAACGCCATCGATGAGGGCACAATGAAAAAAGCGATGCGGCGCAGTCCATCGTCGAGCCGGCGTCGCAAAACTTCAGCCACTTCCTCGTTGCTGCCAATCGCGCGTGACATCGCCGGCAACTCAGCCGCAGAGACGGACATGCCAAACAGGCTTACCGGTAAGGTGTAGAGACTCTGCGCATACGTCAGTGCCGCTACCGAACCTTCCGGTAAAAAGCTGGCAAGTATGGCGTCAACAAAGGCACTGATCTGCACCACGCCACGACTCATGAAGACCGGGAAAAAGTTTCTGATAACGATCTTCACGTGTGGGCTGGCGACGTCGATCACCGGACGGAGTCGCTTCACCAGACTGAGAACGGTCGGCACCTGGACGCCAAACTGCAGCGCGCTACCGATGACCGATCCCCAGGCTACATATTCGGCGAGTGGAAACTGCCCCACGCGATAACCAAACACGAGCAGGGAAGTGATCATCGCGAGGTTCCAAACAACCGGCGCCGTGTAGGAAAGAAAAAATCGATGATGACTGTTAAGAACGCCGAGGCACCAGGCGGAGAGCACGAGCAGACCGGCGCCAGGGAAGAGAATTCGCACCAGGCGAATCGTCAGCTCGCGAGTTTCGCCGTGGAACCCCGGCGCGATTGCGGAAATCAGATAAGGAGTGGCAAGCACACCGGCGAGTACAATCAACGACACGGCAAGCGCAAGCAGGCCGAACACTGCGTTCGCTACGTGCGTCGCTTCTTCTTCATCGTCCTGCGCCAACAACTTTGCGTAGACTGGAATGAACGATGCCGACAGTGCGCCTTCGCCGAAAATGTTTTGCAGGAAATTCGGAATACGAAAGGCGGCGCTGAATGCGTCGCCGGCTGCGGAGGTGCCGAAATAGTGAGCGAAGACTCGTTGTCGCACGAGGCCCACGATGCGGCTGATTAGAATTCCGGCGCCGACCAGAAAAGCCGATCGGCCCGTACTCCGTTCGACTTTCGCGCCCGGAACTGCTTCAGGAGTCTCACCGCCCGCCGCCCCGACTTGTTCGAGCGTCTCGCCGGCGATACCACTTGCTTCATCGTGAACGACGCCGGGAACTTCGACGGAAGGCTTGGGGTTGAGTGAATCTTCGTCCGATCGGCGGGCGCGTGGAGGATCGTCGTTGGGGAGGTCGCTCATAGAAAAGTATGTCCAATGTCCAAAGTCAAATGTCCAAAGTCAAGACCGGTTGCTAACGCTCGCGGTTCCGACGCGGATGTTTGACGCCGATGGGTTTGGATTTTGCCGCGGACTTTGGACTTTGGACATTGGACTTTAGACTTCACTCCTAACCGAGATCGTAATCCTTAGTTTTCGTCAGCAGTGTTTTGTAACTGACGCCCAGATCCTCGGCAGCTTGCATCTTGTTTCCGTTGTTGGCGGCCAGCGTGTTGAGAATCTTGTGGCGTTCGACCAAACGCACGGCGCGCTGCACTGCTTCCGACAAACTGCCTGTCAGGTCAAACAACTTCAAAGCTTCCGCATCGTCAGTTGGCATGTTTGCCAGGCCGAGATCCTTCGCTTCGAGCGTCATCGTGTCAGACAAGATGCAGGCGCGCTCGATTGCGTTTTCGAGTTCGCGAACGTTGCCTGGCCAACGGTGCGCGAGCAACGCCGCCAACGCTTCGGTACTCAAGGTTGCTTCGCGGCCGCGTAGTTCCTTGCCGAGTTGGGCGGCGAAATGTGTGGCCAGCAGGACGATGTCGCTGTCGCGCTCGCGCAGCGGCGGAATCTCAAGCGGAAAGACTGCCAGGCGAAAAAATAAATCACCCCGGAACTGACCAGTTGCCACCGCTGACTTCAAATCACGATTGGTAGCAGCAACGACGCGAACGTCGACGGGCAATGACGCCCGGCCGCCAATGCGGTCCACCACCTTCTCTTCAATCACGCGCAGCAGTTTGCCCTGCACGGCCAGCGGCAGTTCACCAATCTCGTCGAGGAAAACAGTGCCGCTCGAAGCAAGTTCAAACTTCCCCAGCCGCCTGTCGCCGGCGCCGGTGAACGCGCCGCGTTCGTGGCCAAACAGTTCGTTCTCAATCAGCGTCTCGGGAATGGCCGCGCAGTTTATGGCGACGAAGGGGCGGTCACGTCGGCCGGAAAGATGATGGATGGCGCGCGCGAAGAGTTCTTTGCCGGTGCCTGACTCGCCGAGCAACAAGACAGTCGCTTCAGTTTGCGCGACGCGTTGCGTTTCAGAGACGGTGCGCTTGATCGCTTCCGATTCGCCGATGATGCGCGGGAAGCCGTAACGCCGCGACCACTCTTCGCGCAGCAGAATGTTTTCCGTTCGCAGTCGCTCCTGTTCGAGCGCGCGCTCGACTATGAGCAGCAGGTGATTAGAGTCGACCGGCTTCTGCAGAAAATCGTGCGCGCCGTCCTTCATTGCCTGGACCGCTTCGTCAATCGACCCGAAGGCTGTCATGACAATCACCGGAATACTTCCGTCGGCGGCGCGGGCGGCGCGCAGCACGTCGAGACCGGTGCCGTTTGGCATGCGCAGATCGGTGAGTACCAGCTTGTGTGGCCCGCCGGCGATCTCGTTCAACGCCGCGCGCGCGTCAGCAGCCTCGGTGACGGTGTAGCCGGCGTTCTCGAGTGTGAGACGCAAAACGCGGCGTAAGCTGTCTTTGTCTTCAACGAGGAGAATGTCTGGCATTTGTTAGGCGTCTAAGTCCGGAAGCGGCAACGCGGGGATTGTACAACAGTGGAGTGAGCGGTGGGCACTGGTTGCTGCAATGAGTAGATCCTTGAACGTCCAAACATGCTCAGCAATCCTTGCCGCCATGCGGCTACGAATGTCAATCGCAGATCGATGGATTATTAGATCTTGAACCAGTCGTCGGCGGTTACATCTGGGGTGGGGATGAATAGGAAATCCCGAAGATTCATAGTCGCTATTATTATTGGTTTTCCTCTTCTTTCGGCTTCGTCCATGCATTGCGCCGTCAGGATTACATCGCCGTCAAGCCCTTTAGACTGAGGATCGCCTATTTGTGCTCCTTTTCTATGTTCAGCCCATAAGGCACTGGACTTTAGCATGGCGTCCGTGGTGATTGGACAATAGCTTATGGAAGCCTTTAGCTGATCTAGGAGATAAATGGCAGCTTCGCTTTGGCAGGGCCTTGGCCTAATTAGAACTTGGAGGGTCAGATTCCTCCGCACTTCGTAATCGGCAATTTCGGGCAGCAAGAATGTGTCACCCGCTGCTAGATGGTTAATCATCCATGTTCGCAAGGCCACAGCGTCCGGATGGTTGTTAGGGTTTATTAAGTCCCCGAGAGGTCCCGAATCCAGTGCGATAAGCATGATCAGGATGCTTACGAGAAGAATTTGCGATCTGACAGTCTGTTTTCGTCGATACCCTTCCGAATGCTTTGGCTAAACTCGTTGTCAATTGAGGGCATTTTGAGCCAAGATTCCAACAGGGCAATGGCCTCGGCGTTATCAGCGGGAATACCCGCACTCGTCTCGCATTCATCAACTATCTCCTGATAATGCTTCCATGATCCCTTTGGAGGAAAAGGGATAACAACACATTCTTGATCTTTGGGCTGTCGCCAGGGTGTGCTTTCTCTTAGACGTCGAGGACGCGAATTTGCCCGACTCCATTTGTGTTTCCCAAAGGAGAACTTAGCTGACGTTTGACCCATTAGCGTTAACCTCCTTTTGAATTTCTCGTTCGGTTAAAGTATCCGCTGCCTGTTGTGCTTTCTCTAAGGCTGATTTGATATCAGCCAGACGCTTGCTCAGTTTGGCGACCAACTTTTCGTTAAGTGCTACGGTAATGAATTCGGGATCGTTTTTTTCGTTCGCTCCCTCTTCGACCGATAAGGTTGTATCAACCGGATTCCGAAAAGTTAGGTTCACTAATGCATAAGCGATCTTCGGCATCGAGTGAACACCTCGTTCGTATGCCTTAACAACGACTTCCCAGTCCAAATCTTCCAAATACGGAACCTTGATCGCGTACTTAAAGAAAAATTCTGAACGATACTCCTGAGTTAGTAGTCCGCTTATGGATTCTGCTTTTTTCTGCAAGTCTCCCTTATTTGAAACAGGATGCAGAAGAGCGTGCAACACTGTGGACCCTAACTCCCTTGGGAAGTTCGGGAATTCATGCTGTACCTGGAAATAATCTTTCCAAAAAGATTCATCACGCGAGAAGCCAGTTCGAAAAACGGGATTCGGCGGAATATCTGTAGTCCAAGTTATTCCAAGTTTTTCCAAATGCGTCCACGCGGCTACAAACTCCTCCAGCGTTAATTGTTTCGGCTGTTGCCACTTGTCTTCTGATGTTGCCTCTTCATCATCTTGAACGATTTCAGCTCTCAGAGAAGTGATTTTCCCCGTTTGCGGATTTATTAATTGAATTTCATTTTTCGCCGCATTGACCCTTAATACAAATTCTTCAGATAATTCTTTCGGCTCTGACGTCTCCGAAATCGCTTTTTCGATTTTCTCGCTCATTTTGATACCCGCATATTAGATGCGGCTCGGTTGGCCGATAGTAGATAGGAGAAAAGCTCCCTCCTACATTATAGCTAGAAGGGTGCGGAGTGTATCACGGAAAGATACGCCAACACCTAACAATTAAGTTTCGACAGTGTTAAATTGTTAATAATCTACGGACTTTTGCGAGATTTTGCCTTTCTTCGTTCACCCAGCGGACAGATGCGGGCGTTTCTTAAGTGCGCCATCTTTTAGTGCGGCATCTTTTGTCGCTTTGGCAGATGTACTTCTGACGTGAGCCCTCCCATCCTTGGAGCCGCGCTTGTCTAGTGCCACGACATAAGGTTCTTGCCTTGTTCGCGGGCCACTTTCGCGATCGTGTTGAGACAATTTGATCGAGAACGGAGTGGACAAAGCTAACGGGATTGGTTGTGTCCTTCTTCACCGTGCCTCGATTATAAGGCGCGACTCTTAGCCTTCGAAAGCTCTCTCAGAATCCAGCAACACAACGATAGGACAACTACCACAAACCTCAATTATTGACATTACGCCGCGAACTTTGGCAATAATCCGCGTTCACGAAGCGGTTTCGCGACTCACGATTATCGAGCCTCTTTCACGATCCTCGATCCTCAAACCCTGAAGCCAGATTAATAAACCCAAACACTCGAAATAGTTGAAATTAAGCGTATTTGGGCGTTTTTTGCGTGGTTTTCGGGCTTTCGGTGCGGTTGGCCGAAGTTCCGGGAGCGAATCACTAAGGCCAGTGGAAGCTTCACTGACGTTAGTAAAACGTTCACTAAGCCTGGTGGACGACTCACTGAGGTTAGTAAAACGTTCACTAAGCCTAGCGGACGAGTCACTGAGGTTAGTGAACCGGTCATCAAGCTTAGCGTACTGACCACTGAGGTTAGTGGCTTGTCGATTGAAGGCAGTGGGTCAGCCACTGACCTTAGTGCATGGTCCCGGAGCGTTAGTAGCTGAAACTTTAGCCTCAGTGGAGTTTCCCGGAACCTTAGTGACGATGCATTAGTCTCAGTGAATTAATTACTAAGGCTAGTGGGAACTAACATCAAGCCTAGTGGATCAGCAACGGAGTCAGTGGAGACCATACTGAGTCTAATGGAGCAAGCACTAAGGCTCCGGGACCATCCACTAAGGCTCCGGGATCATCCACTAAGGTGCGGGAATCCTCTGCTGCCTTCAACGGATCAGTCGCTGGCTTCATCACACCTACCCTCGCAATCTACGCGGTTCACGGAATGCTGCGTTTAGTGACCAGGCTCCAGACCTGTCGCCATCCATGGACACTTGAGGCATTCAGTATCTACTCAATCAAACACTCCGAGCCACTCAAAAGCGTGGTTATCGGCGTTCTGGTGTTCCAACAACCTTGGCATAGGAGTTGGTTTGTAGTCATCAGGTCTCAACTCATCTTTCCCGTCATAGAGGGGTCAACGGAATGAAACAAATATCTCTCGCGCTGCTGCTGGTTTTACTAAGCACGGCTTCTGCATTTGCGCAAAAGAACCAGTCTGACAGGGACTTCCAGGGTTTTCGCGGGCCGGTAATAAAAGTAACGGTGGAAAGAGCCGAGCTGAAGCAATCAGGAGACACAGTGGTCGAGGCTGGCCGTCTGCCGCAAAAGATCCTTATTTTTGACACTGAGGGTAATCTCGTTTCGGATAAAACTTATGACCAGCAAGGCGAAGAATTCGATCTGCGTACCTATAGTTTCATCGATGGAGAAAGGGCCGTAAAACACGATGTTCTCAGCAAGAACATTCCGACCGGAATAGGCACTCCAGATAAACCGCCCGGTAAGCCCCGCGATCCGCGATACACCGTCAAGCTCAGGTACAAGTATGACAGCCAGGGAAACCGCACCGAAATGGCCTGGGTCGCTGACGGTCGTCCCACCATCAGGTACGTGTACAAGCGTGAAGCCGATCGTAAAGAGGTGATGGTATATAGGCAGAGCGGTGCACTCAGTTATGGGTACGTAAGCAAACTGGACGATAAAGGTAACGAACTCGAAACAACGTCGATCGTGCCTGGTGATCCTACGTCGCCGAAAACGACTTACACTTACTTAGAGTTTGATTCGCAGGGCAACTGGATAAAGCGAAAAGAAGTGCGCGGCGACTCCTCGTCAATACAGTACCGCACGATCGCGTATCAATAGAGAGTGAATAGATCGGCCACTCTTCCATTCACACCAGCCCGCGGCTTTGGAGTGCGCCGGCAAAGCGAAGCGGCGACGGCGCTTTGGATGTGACTTGTTAGGACTAACCCAAAGCGGTGTCGCGCTACGCTTGCCACCGCACTCCAAAAGTAAAAAAAGGCGCGGATGGTGGTTAACCATTCGCGCCTTCTTTTGCGGTCGGGGCCACTAACAGATAACGGTCGGGGCCACTATGCGAAGTTTGAATATGCGAAGTTTAGACTTGCGCGGCGGCTTGCTGCTTGTTTCGCCGGCGTTTCAGATACCAGCCTGCGAGTCCGGTTCCCAGCAGCGCCATCGTGGTTGGCTCGGGGACGGTGTTGTCGGAAGTCGTAAATTCAAACCGGATGCCGTTGTTCCAGAAGTGACAATCCGGATCGAGGCCAAACGCGACGTTGTTTCCGCTCGCGAAGTAGGCGCTGAGTGTTTGCAACTGGGCTGCAGTGAAGTTGTAAACGAAGGTGCTCGGGGTAGTTGAAAAGCTCTGCGCAAACAGGAACGTGTTGCCGGTGCCCGGCGCAACCAGCGGGTTACTGTTGAAAAGACTGCCGGCGAAGTTGTCCTGGATTTGGTCCTGAAGTACAGGCGTGCCGGTGGCATCGAGGAACGATGCGGCGCCCGCGTTCCGGGCCGTGTCCAGCATGTGAACGAAGAGCATGTTGGCGTTGCGATCCCAGTTGCTGATGTTGCTGAACGTAAGTTTCGCGCCGGTGATCGTCTTGCCCGCCAGATTCACGCCGTCGATGCGCCAGGTGTAAGCGCTGTGATGATCGAGGTCAAACTGTCGCGGTCCGCCGTTGCCCTGGTTGGCGGCGGTTATCGGCGCCTGAAAGGTAAAGGTGTCGGCGAGAGCTGAGGCTGGCGCCCCAATTATGACTATGGCCGCGAGCAAAAGAAGCGTTCTCTTCAAGGGTAGTGACCTCCGAGTTTGGTTTCCGAGTTTTCGTCTCACCCTTATCAAAAGTGTTGATGAGACGAGTTTTCCATGAAAATCGGAAACGGGTGTCACTTGGTGGGTGGATTCCAGAATTTGAGCAAACAGTAAACAGCAAACAGTAAACAGCAAACAGTAGACAGCAAACAGTAGACAGCCGGAACTCAGGCTTCAATTCCTGACTCCGGCTGTTCGCTGTCTGCTGTTTGCTGCTTACCGTTTTGCCTAGAGCATCTGTCTAAACGCCGTCGGTTGGACGTACTGAAACTGCGGCGTGGCCGGCGGCAGTCGGTTTGGGTCGAGGAAGGTCGAGTCAAACGCCCAGTTCCGGATCGGTGCGCCGTAGATCGTCGAGTTTGCGTTGTACGGCCCGACTGCCTGAGTCGAGTGATACAGCGGAATTAGTGAACCAACGAAATTCCAGCGCGCACCCCACTGCTCCTGGAAACGTGGGAAGTTGTGCATGCCGCCGTTCAGCCGCGACTCGCCGGCCGCGCTGTTTCCAGCGTCAGGAAGTCCGGCGAGGGCGCCAAGGTTGTTGCCGGCGATGATTCCAGCTCTCACCGCAGTCTCGGAAGTATTGCCGGGTGAATTCAGATCAGCGCGTCGGTTGCCGACGGTCCCGGGGTACATCGAGCTGCAGCTATCGTTCCAGGTTTTCGACAGAGGAAAGAAAGCGTCAGAGACAATCGAAGCGGGCACCTGGTTGCCGTTATAACGATACGTCGCGGTGGTCTCATTGAGCGAGGCCGTGCCGGCCGGTGGTGCCAGGTTGATACCCGTGGTGTTGTAGTTGCCCCAGATGTAAACCATGTTCTCGGTCGCGATGGTGATCCCCAGCGTGGATGACAGGCGGTTGGCGCCGCCGGTGATTTGCAGATCCTCACCATTGAACAACCGCAGCGCGTGGCGGAAGTAATTGTTCGGGTTCGACCAGGACGAGACAGTCAGTGCCCGCATCGTCAGGTCAGCGCCATAGATGCCGCCCAACACCGCCGGGTCCGGGAGCTCGGTCGTGTCCTTAACCAACGCGCCAGTGTTCTGAACATCCTCACCGGGATCGAGCAAGCCGTTGACGCCGTAAATATCTTCGTTGTCTACCATGCCATTGCTGCTATTGACGACCGCGCCAGTGTAGTCGAGCGTTGGTTTCACTTTGTCGCCGCGACGGTCGGAAACGTAAACGGTAAAGCCAGACGGATTGGCGATGTTGGTGCTGACCGCCGGACTGCCGGCCAGAAGCGTGGCGTCGTAAACGCCATCCAGCCAGCGCGCCAGGTTTCGCATGTTGAGTTCGACGACATTCGTGACGCCGCGTTCATAAACGGCACCGCAGTTCACCGTGTCGATGCATCCCTCGCGAACGTTGTAGACGTTGATCGGAACAATCGAATTCCATTCTTTGTTATTGGCCCAGTTGGCGGTGTTCCAGTCAGCGATGTTAAGCGCCGGCGTGGTGTCTTTCCGCACCGACTGTACGCCGGCGGCGGCGTCATCGACGAGGCCGGTTAGAAAACCAAGCGCATTTTGGGTCGGGGCCGGCGCGGTCTGAATTTGCCCGTCAGCCGCGATATACGTTTTCCCAATGATGTCCGTCAGACAGTTGGAATAGGGGATGCCATGGGAATCGACGTTAACGCCGGCGCTGGAATCGCGACTCCCCTGCGTGAACGACGCCCATAGCGGTCGTTGCAACGCGACGATCGTGTTTGGCTCGCCGACAGTGACTCCCATGCTGAGAATCTGTTGCGTAACGTCGATAGTATTGCCGGCGTTGTCTACGACTTGGATCAGGATGCGACCGGACAAACCCGCGCCACCCGGAATTTTCGTGGCCGTGCCGTTGAGGTTAACTGACTGAGTTGCAGCCTTGACGCCGCGAACGGTCAACGCCTGGCCCGGCGCGCCTGCCTGTTCCTGAAGCACGGCACTCGCAGCGGTATCCAGGTAAGCACCGGCATCGGTAACCCGCCACAACGCTCGCCCACCTCCGGCAGCCATTGCCGCGTTAGGCAAAGGAAGCGGGTCGAAGGTCGAGAGCGCCACGCCCTGACCGGCCGGAATTCCCGACGCATCAGCGCTCGCCGGGTTTTCATCGTCGATCAAGATGCGAATCTGGGCTTTCGAGTGATAGCGCGAATCACGCACCACCTGCGGATCTGAAGGTGTGCGGCGTTTGATAATTTCGCGGGTGGAATTTCCCGTCAACTGCATCGGCAGAACCAGGGCAGTGGCGCCAGTCGAGCGCGTTTGCAATTGTCCGCCAAACTGATTGTTAACGCCGGCGGCCGCCGGTGCGATCGAAGTTGTGTCCCAGGAGGAGTTGATTATTCCGTCCGCCGAGCCCGGGAAGTATCCACGGTTGCCGGTGGTGGAACCGACGATATTCGGTCCGCCGACCATGCTGCCCATGGTTAGCGGAACTCTCACCGTGCCAACCTGGAAAGCGACGTTAGCTCCAACGCGAACCACGCCGTTGCGCGTCACGTCGTAGATCAATTCATTTGCAGCGGTGACCTTGGATTCAAACGTGACGATGCCGTTTAGGTAGATGTTACCGTTTGCGTGAACGCGGCCGTTGAAGGTGAACTGTGCGCCCGGGTGCAGTTCCAGGTCTTCGTTGCTGAACATACCAAACTGAAAAATCGGGATTAGGTAGTTATTCATTTGGCGCGTCAGGGCGACCTTCGTGCCGTCGGCGGCGGTCGCCTCGCTGCTCAGAATGTACGGTGCGACGCTCGCTGACAGGCCGTTGAACGGGCCGCCCGGAATTGTCACGCGAGGATACGTTCCGTTGGTGATGCCCTGGGTCGCGCGCATTGAATCGAGCGCGGTAGCGTCAAGTCCGATCATCTGTTCGAACGTGTAGCCTTCCGCTCGCAGTTCCTGCGGCCAGTCGTTTTCGATGCCATGCAACTGAGTGGCGGTCGGACGAGAAGTGATCTGAAAGAGGCCGCTGAAGTCAGTCGTCATTTTTTCTATGCCCGCGGCGGCGGCATAAAAGGTCTGGGTACGTTTCAGATCGCTGCCGGCGATTTTTGATTCTTTGCTAACCACGGCCAGCACGGTAACGGCGATTGCGCCGAGCATGCCAAGAATCAGAATCGAGGTAACCAGCGCCGCGCCGCGTTCCGAAGATCGCGGCGGTAGGACAGACATTCTTGTCTGTCGCGCGCTCAGCTTGGGAGTGGTTGAGAGGTCTGGGGCTTTCCGAATCATGAAATCTCCTTGAAGACACCTGGCCACCCGCCTACGCAGATGGTTCTGACAATCTGGTAGGACTAGCCACCGGCGGTTGGTTGCAGGCTTTGCCGGAACTGCATATTTCGCACGCTCGTGCTCGTGGTCATCGAGATTTGTTGTGGCTTACCGTTTTGGAGCGAATGCGGCGTTTCGACTGTTAAGGTTACTTCGATCTGGCGAGTCTCAATCTGCTGTTGTGCCGTTGCCAATTGGGCGATCGGTTGAACGACGTTGCCGGCGGCGTCTTTCATGTTGAGGAAATAGCGAAACTGGAGACTGACTGCGTGTTCCGCGATGACGCTTTCGTTGAAGCCGGCGCCCCTGACTCCGAACACGCGTCTCATCAGCAAACCATCAGAGTTGATGTAGTAGTGAATCAGCTTCATGCGACCTACGGAAATAGGCAGCGTCGCTCCCTGTGTGATCCAGTTGAACTGAGCAAAACTGTTCAGGCCAAAAGTGTCGCCGGCGCCGAAGACGAGTTTGGGAGTTGGCGTTGCTTCGCCCTGCTTGCCGGTAATCGTCGCGAAGATTGCACCATTCGCTGAGGTGATGAAGTAGATCTCGCCAACGCTGAAGCGGTTGACGTCTGCCGGCGAAATGGCAGCGACGCCATCAACCGCCGTGAGGTTCCCTGCCGAAATCGTAATCGGAGTGAAAACTTCTGACCGTTCCATTTGCAGGATCGTGAGCCGGTCAGTCAGATAAGGTGTGGAGCGAACTTGAACTGCCGGCGTCGTTCCCAACACCAGCGTGTTCGCGGCCACGTTGTTATCGGCGGTGATTAGGCCGAGGTTGACAAGCCCCGCCGGTGACGCATCGGTGACCGGGTTTTGGCTAAGGTAGTTGGTGACGAAAGCGATCGGCACGTTGATATTGTTAATGCTGTTGAGCCCGTCACCGGTGTTGACCAGGTCGCGGGTGATGTATTCCTGGCCCGTCCGCGCGCTTTCCTGAGCGTCGGTCAACTCCAGGGTGGCGTGACTCGTTTTCATGGAGTCTCTGAGCAGGGCGAAGATGGCGCCGGTAACAACCGTCAGCACCACAATCGCTATCAACACTTCCACCATCGAGAAGCCTTGTTCACCACGTTTGTAATCACGGCACGTCAAAGTTTGTTACTCCAGGACGAAAAGAGAAGGGGAGCGGTTAGGGGATGTAGGAGGCAGTCGAATTGTCGTTCAGGTAGCTGGTCGCAACCAGTTGTTTCATTCCGCCATTCACTGAGTAGATGATCGTGACCTGGACTTTCTTGAGTTTCGCGCTGAGTTCGGTAATCTGAATTTGTCGAGTTACACCGACCACCGCAAAGTTTGGGTTGATGAATTCGTCGCCGGTTCCATATCCGCCGAGGCCGGGATCGAGAAGATCGTCCGAGGTGCCAAAGATTCCGTCGGGGCCGGGATTGGTCGACACTTGTTGGAACCCCGGCTGAAAGCCTTCGAAGTTTTTAGTTGCGCCCTGATTATTGACGTCGCCGACGTTGGCAATTTGGCCGAAGGTAAGGTTGTTGGTGTCGCGCAGCGTCTCCATCTGTTCGAGGATTGAAACGGCGAGCAACTTCGTGTTGGTGATTGAACGACCATGGTTGCTCGCCACCATCGCGTAACCGATAGCCGAAGCAACTCCAAGCAGTCCCACTGTCAGCAGAGTGATTGCAACGACCATCTCCAGCAACGAGAATCCGCGCTCGGATTCCGCTCTGGCGCTCGGGCGAGGACTAGTCGGTATAGTTGTTTGCACTGGCGCTATACCTCCAAATCTTTACTCGTCCCGAAGCTCCCATTACCGAGATTGCCGAAGCCGTTCCCTTTGCCGCACGCAGGTTATGAATGAACATTGCGCGGCCGTCAGGATTTCCGCCGGCGTCAACCACCGAACCGTCAGGCTGAAAAGTTATGTTGAGTTGGTTATTGAACAACGCCGTCATCGCGATGCCATCGCCCAGGGCGCCGGCGGGCACTCCGCTCGGAATGCCGTAAGCGATCTCGGCGCTGGTCGCACTATCCGCCAGCGGCGTCCGGCTGACGATTCGCGTGCTGGCTGTAGTCGGATAGGAACCGTTGACCAGCGTTGCCGGACCAGGGTTGGCGTTGTGGTCGATGATCGAAATCTGCTTGGTAGCGTTGTCGTATTGAAACGTGAACGCTTGCCGTTGGGACATTGCCAGCTGTCGGGTTTCACGCAACTGCGTCAGGATCTCGCGAGTGATTCCTACTGACCTGGTCAGCCGTCGCTGGGCGAGCAGTTGCGGTAACGCGATCGAGGTCACGGCGCCGATCAGTGCAACCACCATCAAAAGTTCAACCAGAGAATGACCGCGGTCGTTGCGAGCTCGAATCGTTTTGTTATTGAAGATCATTTCTGGATCACCTGGAAGCGGCTAGCTTCACAGCGGGCAAGACCACAATCTTTCCGTCGTCAGAAAACTTAATCGCACTGGCGCCGGAGCTGTCGCCGATGGTGAGCGGCGACGGGACCACTGGGTTGGCCTGGGCGTCAACCGTTTGACCCTGCCAATTGAAAACGTAGGTTTTGGGGAAGGGGCCGTTGATCTCAACGCCGGCTTGTTCCGGCAAGTTTTTGACGAGGGGAATATCCAGATTGCCGTCGCCATCGTCGTCAATCGCAATGCTGTAAAACCGGCGATTGAAGATTCTCACCTGCGCCATCTGGTTAAAGTCTTTGGCGTTTCGCCGGATGGAATCACGTTTGGCTCTTTCAAGGTAAGTGACGAGTTCGTTGGAAACTCCGGTCCGAGCTTCGCTGCCGGAGCTGTGGACCAGCCTGAAGAACGCAAAGCCGCCAACGACGAAGATCATCGCTGCCACAATGAGCAGCTCCATCGCCGACATGCCGGCCGCGCTTCTGAATCGATCATGAGTGAGAGGGGCCTTCATAGTTTTGCCAATCTTAGGAAGGAGGCATTTGGTTGGGAGGAGCCGGCGGCGATCTGGGAAACCGCCGCCGGCTCACGAAGTGGGAGCGATGGACTTAATACTCACGCACTGCCAGCGGACGAATTCCAACAGCACTCAAAGCCTTCTCGATCGCATCTGAGTCGTAACCAGTCGTTGAATTACCGCCGCCGTTCATATCGTACGAGGGCGACAAGAATGGATGTGAGAGGCCGTTTTCGCTGGAAGGCCAGGTGCGGGCGAATTTCGCAACCACGATCGCGCCCCAGGTATCGCCGTTACCACCGCCGTTTCTTTGGAAGTTGCCTTCGCCCAGCACGAGGATAAGACCGCTGAAGCCGACGTTACCACTGCCCGTCAGTTTGCCGGTAACGATCAGGAGGCCCTTTCCAGCACATTGGGATCCTAAGCTTAGAATTCCACGTGGACAAGTTGTCGCG